>CDYX01011787.1_pt1 | contig 256530 bp, 258 predicted proteins | sample 554871 | NCBI WGS metagenome assembly CDYX01 (sample SAMEA3182061, study PRJEB8094) | gut metagenome | biome: human; feature: gut; material: Stool; isolation source: human stools | place: Canada | collected 2013-01-14 | reverse complement strand
CGGCTCGAGGTCTATCATAAGGAGACCGAGCCGCTGAAGGACTTCTATGCCCAGCGGGGTCTTCTGAAGCCTGTGGAGAATCAGCCCTCTGTGGAAGAGACCTCCCGGGCCATCCTCCACGCACTGGGGAGATGAGCGTATGATTACACTCAAATCCCCCCATGAGATCGAATTGATGCGCCGGGCCGGAAAAATTACCGCGGCTGCCCGTGCTTATGCAGGGGAATTGGTAAAGCCCGGCGTCACAACCCATGAGATCGACCGTGCAGTGGAGCATTTCATTCGCAAGCAAGGCGCAGTCCCCTCCTTCCTGCATTACAACGGCTATCCGGCCAGCGCCTGCATCAGCGTCAATGACGAGATCATCCACGGAATTCCCGGACCCCGGGTCCTCCAGGAGGGCGATATCGTCAGTGTGGATGTGGGAGCGTACATTGGAGGGTTTCACGGCGACTGTGCGGCCACCTTCCCCTGCGGCAGGATCTCCCCGGAGGCGCAGGATCTGATCGACGTGACCAGACAGAGCTTTTTTGAGGGGATCAAGTTCGCCAAGGAGGGCTACCGGCTGTTCGATATCTCGGCAGCCATCCAGCAGTACGTGGAGAGTCACGGCTACTCCATCGTCCGGGAATACGTCGGCCACGGTGTCGGCGCCCAGATGCACGAGTCGCCGGAGATCCCCAATTACGGCCATCCCGGCCGGGGGCCCAGGCTCCTCCGCGGCATGACGCTTGCAATCGAACCCATGGTGAACGCCGGTTCGGCGGCCATCCAGCAGATGAGCGACGGCTGGACCGTCAAGACGCTGGACGGCAAATGGGCGGCCCACTATGAAAATTCCATTCTGATCACGGACGGCGAGCCTGAGATCCTGACGGCCCCCGCCATCTGAGAGGAAACGCATGGAAATTGCAGCATCCAACATCGTAAGATCCGTTGCCGGCCGGGACCAGGGAAAGCTCTTCATCGTTCTCGCGGTGGAGGGGGAGTACCTGCTGCTGGCGGACGGGAAATCCAGGAAGGTGGAGTCGCCCAAACGCAAAAAGCGCAGACACGTGCTGTTTGTAGCGGCGGACGAGAACCGGCTTTCTGAAAAGATCAGAGGCGAAGCCAGGATCACCAACAGCGAGCTTCGCAAAACCCTTGCGGCTTACCGCGAGGAGGTTTATCCGGACCAGGAGGGATAACGTTTGGCAAAATCCGACATGATTGAAGTGGAGGGTGTCGTGGTGGAAGCCCTGCCCAACACAACGTTCCAGGTAGACATTGGAAATGGACACAAGATTTTGGCACATATTTCCGGAAAACTCAGAATGAATTTCATCAGGATTCTGCCCGGCGACAAGGTGACGGTGGAGATGTCCCCGTATGACCTGACCCGCGGCCGGATCACCTGGCGCAGTAAGTAAGCGCCACTTGAGCTGAAAAGACACAAACCGCTGAAAGGAATGGTTAAAAACTATGAAAGTAAGACCGTCCGTGAAGCCCATGTGCGAGAAGTGCAAGGTCATTCGCCGCAAAGGCCGTGTCATGGTCATTTGCGAGAACCCCAAGCATAAGCAGAGACAGGGCTAACATTTAATTGGAGGTGCTTTGAGAGTATGGCACGTATTGCCGGTATTGACCTGCCGAAGGATAAGCGTATCGAGATCGGCCTCACTTATATCTACGGCATTGGCAGAAAGAGCGCCAAGGACATCCTGGCGCAGACAGGCGTCAACCCCGACACCCGCGTGAAGGATCTGTCCGACGCCGACGAGCAGAAGCTGCGCGACGCCATCGACAGCTATACCGTTGAGGGCGACCTGCGCCGCCAGACCGCTCTGGACATCAAGCGGCTGACCGAGATCGGCTGCTATCGCGGCATTCGCCACCGCAAGGGTCTGCCCGTGCGCGGCCAGCGCAGCAAGACCAATGCGCGGACCCGCAAAGGTCCCAAGAAGACCATTGCCAACAAGAAGAAGTAAGGAGGGAGAACCAAGATGGCAACTGCAAAGGCATCCGCCGGCAAGAAGGTCATTCGCCGCCGGCGTGAACGGAAGAACATTGAGCGGGGCCAGGTCCATATCCGCTCTTCGTTCAACAACACCATGGTAACTGTTACCGATACACAGGGCAACGCGATCTCCTGGGCTTCCTCCGGCGGCCTCGGTTTCCGCGGCAGCAAGAAGTCCACCCCCTTCGCGGCACAGACCGCGGCTGAGACGGCCGCCCGCGCCGCTATGGAGCATGGCCTGAAGACCGTCGAGGTCTTCGTCAAGGGCCCCGGCCAGGGCCGTGAGGCCGCGATCCGGGCGCTGCAGGCCGTGGGCCTGGAAGTGACCATGATCAAGGACGTCACGCCCATCCCCCACAATGGCTGCCGCCCCCCCAAGCGCCGCCGTGTCTGATTTGAAGAGGAGGTAACAAGCAAATGGCTAAGAATATGCAGCCGATCGCGAAGCGCTGCAAGGCTCTGGGTATTTCTCCTGCCGTGATGGGCTATGCGAAGAAGGAGACCAATCGCAACCCCGGCGGCCAGATGAGAAAGAAGAAGAGCGAATATGGCATCCAGCTGAATGAGAAGCAGAAGGTCAAGTTCATCTATGGCATTCTGGAGAAGCAGTTCCACGCCTATTACGAGGCGGCCGCCAAGACCCCCGGCAAGACCGGCGACAACCTGCTGATCGCTGTGGAGCGCCGTCTGGACAACGTGGTATACCGCATGGGCTTCGCCATGACCCGCCGTCAGGCCCGTCAGCTGGTGAGCCACGCCCACTTCACCGTCAACGGCCGGAAGGTCGACATTCCCTCCTATCAGGTCAAGGCCGGCGATGTGATCGAGGTTGCCGAGTCCAGCCGCTCCTCTGAGATCTTCAAGCGCCTGCTGGGCCAGGATGCCCCCGTGTTCCTGATCCCCGCCTGGATGGAGCGTGAGAAGAACGCCCTGAAGGGCACCGTGACCCGTCTGCCCGCCCGGGAGGACATCGACGTTCCCGTCGAGGAGCACCTCATCGTTGAGTTGTACTCCAAGTAAGCGGAGGATACCCTCAATAATGATAGGAACTGCCGGCGGCGCGCAGTCATGCGTGCTCGCAACAAGAAGATGAAGGAGGGTACTACTGCATGATCGAAATTGAAAAGCCCCAGATTGAGTGCATCGAGACGCCGGGGGACGCCACATACGGCAAGTATGTGGTGGAACCGCTGGAGCGCGGCTACGGCACCACTTTGGGCAATGCGCTTCGCCGCATTATGCTTTCCTCTCTGCCCGGCACGGCCCCGACCACCATCAAGATCGCCGGCGTGCAGCATGAGTTCTCCACCATCCCAGGTGTCAAGGAAGACGTGACGGAGATCGTCCTGAATGTGAAGGGCCTGCTCACCAAGCTCCACTGCGAGACGGTGAAGACGGTCTACATCGAGGCGGTGGGCCCCTGCGAGGTCAAGGCCGGCGATATCAAGGCCGACGGCGAGGTGGAGGTCCTGAATCCCGACATGCACATTGCCACGCTGGATAACGGCGCGACGCTGAACATGGAGATCACCCTGTCCCACGGACGCGGCTATGTGCCTGCGGACCGCAACAAGCCGCAGCAGAACGTGATCGGCGTCATCGCCGTGGACTCCATCTACACCCCCGTGTATAAGGTCAACTACACCGTGGAGCCCACCCGTGTGGGTGCTTCCAGCGACTTCGACAAGCTGACGCTGGAGGTCTGGACCGACGGGACCATCTCTGCCCGGGACGCCGTGTCCTTGGGTGCGAAGATCCTGTGCGACCACTTTACGCTGTTCACCGACCTCTCTGAGAACGTGGGCAGCAAGCCCACTGTGGTGGAGAAGGCGGAGGCCCAGCGGGACAAGGTGCTGGAGCTGACCATCGAAGAGCTGGATCTCTCCGTCCGCAGCTTCAACTGCCTCAAGCGTGCCAACATCAACACCGTGGAGGATTTGATTTCCAAGACGGAGGACGAGATGATGAAGGTCCGCAACCTGGGCCGCAAGTCCCTGGAAGAGGTCATCAACAAGCTGGCGATGATGGGACTCCATCTGGCCGACGAAGATAACAACAACTGATTCCAATGCCGGCGGACGATCCCCGGCTGACCAAAATCCTGATAAGGAGGAAACCGAAATGCCCGGAACTCGGAAACTTGGCAAGCCCACTGACCAGCGCATGGCGATGCTGCGTCAGCAGGTGACGGATTTCCTGGACAACGGCAAGATGGAGACCACTCTTGCCCGCGCCAAGGAGATCAAGCCTCTGGCTGAGAAGATGATTACCCTCGGCAAGAAGAGCGACCTGGCCGCTTATCGGCAGGCTATGAGCTTCATCACCCGCGAGGATGTCTGCAAGAAGCTGTTCAAGGAGATCGCTCCCAGCTATGCAGAGCGCAACGGCGGCTACACCCGCGTGATCCGCACCGGCGTGCGCCGCGGAGATGCCGCGGAGACCGCCATCATCGAGCTGGTGAAGTAAGAACCCGCAATCAAAAAAGCCCTTTGTCATGGGAACCTAGGACCTGTGACAAAGGGCTTTTGATTGTTCTTGTGGACCTGAAGGAGATGTGATACAATGGAAGCGAAGGGGGAGATCTCTATGCGCATGGTTCACTGTGAGGACTGCGGAAAGCGGTATGACTACGATGTGGATGGCTTCTGCCCCCGGTGCGGGGCCTTCAACCAGCCTGTCTGGGTCCGGAGTGGCGGGACCGCCGCGGCCGCTGAGTCCCCTGCGGCACAGCAGAAGCGGACAGGGAGGCTCCAGCGGGAACTGGGAGAAAATCTCCGTCAGGCAGAGATGGCCATGGGCCGGCTGCTGAAGGAGCAGTCCCACGGTCGACGGCTGCCCGGCGGGGACTTGTGAGCGCCCGGCAGCAGAGCAAAGGAGGGAACATCTGTGAAGAAGATTTCCTGCGCTTCGTGCGGCAAACGGTATGATTGCGATGCAGACGGCTTCTGCCCCCGGTGCGGGGCCTTCAATCAGCCTGCAGGGGACGGAGACGCGCCGCAGCTCGAGAAGAAACCGGAATTTCAGCAGAGGGAGAAGCCCGCAGCACGCGGGCGAAAGAGAGCCCATTCAGCTGCCAAGGAGGGGGGACTGCTTCTGGGACTGGAAGTGGTGTCAGATCTGGCAGTGGACCTGGTGGGAGATGCCATTTCTGACCTGTTCTCCTGACCGTCTATGCAGAGCACCGAACGGAATATGAGATGAAGGAAGCGGGCGGGGCCCGCTTCCTTTTTTCGCGTTATGAAAAAACAGGAGAAAATTTTAACGGGTGTAAATTTTCAGCTGCCGCGCAAACTACCGCTGCATGAATGAGGAGGTGTGGGCGCGATGTGGAGAGGTCGCCTGTTTTTTCTGTGCCTTGCCCTGGCACTGCTGTCCGGCTGCGCGCCGGGCGGCCCTGTGGCGGAGGCTGGGGCAGATGCCCAGCTCCCGGCGGACAAGCTGATCGCCATTACATTTGACGACGGCCCACGCCGGAATACTACCGAGCGGCTGCTGGACGGCCTGCAGGAGCGGGGGGCAAGCGCCACCTTTTTCCTGATTGGCAAGCAGATCGAAGGCAATGAGGACCTGGTCCGGCGGATGCAGGCAGAGGGCCATCAGGTGGGCAGCCACACCTGGAACCATGTACGGCTTCAGGGGGTCTCCCGGGAGACGCTGCAGCGGGAGGTAGGCCGTACAGAGGAGACGCTGGAAGCGTTGCTGGGAGGGGGGCCATATTGGCTCCGCCCGCCATACGGGGCCGTGGATGCGGCGGACCGGGAGCTGCTGCAGGTGCCCATGATAAAGTGGTCCATCGATCCCAGGGACTGGGAAAAGCTCAATACACCCCAGGTGAAGGCGGCGGTCCTGGAAAATGCGGCCCCCAATCAGATCATCCTGCTCCATGATATCTACGATACCTCTGTGGACGCGGCACTGGAGATTGTAGATACGCTTCAAGGGGAAGGCTACCGCTTCGTGACGGTGCAGGAACTGCTGGAAGCCAACGGTATCCAACCGGAGGCCGGTGTGCTGTACTGCTCCGGCGACATATAAAAAAGCGCCCGGTGTGCTGGCACACCGGGCGCTTTCAGCGCGAAATCAGCCCTGCAGGATCAGCAGGACCAGCGTCAGGATCAGGAAGATGGCCCCAACCCATTTGGTGGCGCGGGCCAGCTTGGCGTCCAGAGTCTTGGCCTTGTTGCGGGACAGGAAGGAGTCGGCCACACCGCCGATGGCACCGGAGAGGCCGGCGCTCTTGCCGGACTGGAAGAGCACGATGACAATGACTGCCAGACCGCAGAGAAGCTGCAGGATCGTGATGACGAGCGTTAAAGCGTCCATACAGGATAACCTCCAAAACTTTCAGCCATGCAGCGCATGGATCATGATTTCACAGATGTTAATGATACCATAGTTTTCTCTGTATTTCAAGGGGATTTTGCAAAAAAGCAGACAAATCAAAGCTATGCGGAAGCGTACGGACAGACGACAAAAAAGTTTAAAAATGATGGAACAAATGTTTGCTTTTCCTGCGGCGTTGTGGTATAATACAGCCAGAAATCCAGCGGAGGTGGACACGTATGCGGGAGCTCTCAAAGATGCAGCAGAAAATCTACGAGTACATTGCCGCCTGTATCCGGGAGCAGGGCTACCCCCCCTCGGTGCGGGAGATCGGGGAGGCCGTGGGGCTGAAGTCACCCTCCACAGTCCATTTTCACCTCAAACGGCTTGAGGAGGCAGGCGTCATTGAAAAGGGCGCCGGCAAGGGCCGCGCCATCACGCTGCGGGAATCTCCTAAGCCTGAAAATCAGGTCCCAGTGGTGGGCAATGTGGCGGCCGGCAGCCCCATTCTGGCGGAGGAGTGTATCGAGGACTATTTGACCTTCGATACCGCCGGTCGGCCCGGGGAGTATTTTGCCCTGCGGGTCCGGGGCGAGTCCATGCTGAACGCAGGCATCCTGCCCGGCGACCTGGTGGTAGTTCACAGCCAGCCCACTGCGCAGCACGGTGAGATTGTGGTGGCTCTGATCGATGACGAGGCGACGGTCAAGCGCCTGTCTCTGAAAAGCGGTCAGGTATGGCTGCTGCCGGAGAATGAGGCATATTCCCCCATTGACGGCACCTATGCCCAGATATTGGGCAAGGTGGCCGCCGTGGTGCGGCGCTATTGAAAGGCGCGGAAGCGCGCAAAGAAAGGGCGTGATGGAAATTTTCCATCACGCCCTCTGTTTTCCAAATCCGGCGGTCACGTCCCGGAGGAATGGGGCCTCCGCCGGACCAGCTGGGGCGCAGGGCCGTCCTGCAGCTCCTGGCGCAGCTTTTCCAGCGCCCGCTTTTCGATGCGGGATACATAGCGGCGCGGCAAATGTAAGCGAAAATTACGCCGTCTCAAACGGCGCAACTCCTTGCGAGTTCTGGCTTGCCTCGTCCAGCTGGGCGAAACGGAATTTGATAATGACTTTCTTATCCTCGGTCAGTTCCACCCACTCGATAAGGCTGACCAGCAGCTCCCGGCTCTCCCCGGCGGTTTCGACGAACCGTTGTACCAGTTCCCTGGCCCTGTCCTCACTGCGGACAGGGCTTTTTTGACGCAGCTCCAGTTCCTGCCGCTTTTCCTCCAGTTGCTCCCGTTCCAGCTTGATCCGGCTGAAGATGCGCTGGAAGTCCGACTCCGGCAACAGCCCGCTGAGCCGGTCGGTGTACACCCGATCCAGATTGGCGGTGAGGCTGTCGATCTTGGACTGGAGCATCTGGAGTTCCATCTCCAGGCCGCTCTGCTTCCCAGCGTTCTCCACGGCTTCCCGGGCCACGGGCAGCAGTTCATCTGGGTTCAGATACGCCTGGCACACCTCCCGCACCTTGGCGACCACCGCGTCGGTCACAGTCTTCTCCTTGATGGAGTGGCATGTGCAGACACCCGCTTTGGTGAACCGCTGGTAGGTGCGGCAGACGAAGTACAGCACATCCTCCCCCCTGGCGTTTTTCCGGTTGAGGACCGCCAGAGGATAGCCGCACTCGTGGCAGAAGATCAGTCCCTTCAGCAGAAAGTCATAGGTCCGGCTCCGGGTGTGCCTGCGGCTGTTCACCAGCATACGCACCTTGCGGAAAGTTTCCACATCCACCAGCGGCTCGTGGGTGCCCTCCACCACCACCCAGTTGGCCGGGTCCTGCTTCAGGCACTTCTTGGACTTGTAACTGATCTTCACGCTGCGCCCCTGGACCATGTTGCCGATATAGGTCTCGTTTTGCAGCATGTCGGAGATCCGCTCACTGCTCCACAGGCCGGTGTAGGGGCCGGGTCTCGCCACTGGGAGATTAGCATAGGTTGCCGGGGTAGGCACTCCCTCCTGGTTGAGGAGGGCGGCGATATTCCGGCAGCTCATGCCAGAGAGAGCCAGGGCGAAAATCCGCCGCACGACAGGGGCTACTTCCTCATCAATGACGATTTTGTTTTTCTCCGTTGGGTGCATCTTGTAGCCATACACTGGCTTGCCGCCGATAAACTGCCCCTTCCGCTGCTTATCCCGCTTGACCGATTTGATCTTCTTGGAGATGTCTTTGGCGTACATGTCGTTCATGATCGCCCGAAAAGGGGTGATGTCGTTGGCCGTGGAGTCCACGCCGGTGTCGATGCCGTCCAACAGGGAGATATACCGCACCCGGTGTTCCGGGAAATACCGCTCCATATAGTGGCCGGTCAGGATGTAGTCCCGGCCCAGCCGGGAGAGGTCCTTGGTAATGACCATGTTGACCTTCTTTTCTTCGATATCCGTAATCATCCGTTGGAAGGCCGGGCGGTCAAAACTGGTGCCGCTCCAGCCGTCGTCTATATAGGTGTCATGGACGCTCAGCCGGTGCTGCTGCACAAACTCCCGCAGCAGGGATTCCTGGTTCTGGACGCTCTGGGATGGTCCCTCGCTCTCATCCTCCTTTGACAGTCTGATGTATAAAGCCGCATGGTAATCTATGGGATTGCTTATCTCTAAGTACATGCTATACCTCCTGAGATAAGCGGCCATTCATCATATATATGATAATATTTTGCGGCCATATCGTCAAATTATCGCCGTATTTCGGAGATTTCTCTCTATAAAAAGCCTTAAGGACTGTCTTACCAGCTCTGGCAGCTTTTCTCCTTCTTCTGTGAAAAAGCAATGGACAACCGGCACCCGTCCATCCTTTTTCATGGGCATTCCCTCCTTTCTGAAATAGTAAAGAATATGCGGCAATTCATGCGCACTTGCTCGTCTGCATATAGAAAAGCCGTGTCGGGATAACGACACGGTTCAACAATAATTGACAAAGTTTTCCTCCCTTCTTACAATAAAGGTGAGTTGGGAGGTGTTGAAATGCATCCGGGATTAAATAAGTATATGATGCAGCTGCGCATGGAATCTAAAGAGAAGGAAAATCAGGGCAAGCCGCCGATCACCTCTCCCGATGTGGTTCAAACAGCTGATTTTGTGTTTTCTCGAATTCCACATCAAGAGGGTGACAGCGGCCGGCTTTTACTGGCCAAACAAAAAGCTGACCGGAACAATCGGTATCTCGTGAAACACGCTTATACAGATTGTGCCTGCAACGAGTTCATCTATACCAAATTGGCTCAGGCGATGGGATACTGTATGCCGGACGCGGTCTTATTCCAGCTCTCTCCAGGGGAAAAGCGCCTTATTTCAAAACGGAGTATATTATAGGGGAACGATACTTGACCGTGACCGATCCAGCGCCTACTTATCAAAAAGTACGGGAGCAAGCCAAAAATTGGGAACACTATTTTGCCTTCTATGGCTTGTACAGCCTTACAGGCGAGGGGGATGGCGTTGAGATCTTGCTCGCTGATGACGATAGAATCTATCGTGTAGACACGACCGATGCTTTTCCTATCAGCAATTTCCAGCTTGACGCAGCCGGCATTCACCAAACCATCCGTGGTCTGAACCCGCAGCAAGTTATGAAAGAAAACCTGCTTTCCAGCGATCTGTCACATGTTCTCGATTCTTCTTGGTGCGATGTTCATCTGGCAAGGTGCCTGAAAATTTGTCCAGATAGTCTGCCTTATTTCTTAGGCCCTTTCGCCCGTATTCAGGAGATTGGTGACGACTACATTGATGATTTTCTGAACACGCTTTGTTATTTCTACCCGGATTTTATTGGCGACTATTTTAAACGCTATATTTCCGCTCTGCAAAAGCAGTGCGCGGAGTATTGGAAAGAAAAACGGTGAGGGGGACATCCCTCACCGTTTTAACGTACCAGATCATGCTCCAACTGTTTGACTGAACAGACCTGAAAGGGCCATTGAGGTTCGTTCCAACGACTCCCGCGATATAACCGGCTGCGGTTCATTACCAGGACTTGCTCAAATACACCGGCATGATAATCATTCAGAAGTCGTGTCAATCCGGGACGATTCAAGTCCTGTCCGGGAAAACCGTCATCCTCATAATATCCTGTAATTGGAAGTCCCTTTCCCGCCGCATAGCGTTCAAGCTTCCGCTTTTGCATCTCCAACGCGTCCCGCCGCATTTCAGAATTTCCGCCCCTGTCCACACGGCAATAAACTGCTGTACGTTTCCCTTGCATAAAATTCACCTCTTTTCTATTGTCCCACGAGGCCGATGCAAAATTTGGCGTAAAAAATCACCGCATTTCAATCAGTCCATCTAAGAACTGCTCAAAACCCGGTGTTAACTGGATATTCAATTCATACCCCTGCCGAACCTCCACCCGGCGGACCAAAATAGACAAGAGCATTTTCTTTTCCTCCATGGTTCCACTGGTAAAGATCTGGTTCAGTCCACAGTATTTGAGCTGTTTGATCCGGATCTCCCGGCGGAGCTGCTCTGCATTTTGGAGCTTGGCCTCCAGTTCAAAAAGCCGCTCTGTCTTTTCCTGAACGGCCTGCTCTGTTTCCTCTAAAACGGAGTGCAGCAGCGTCAACTGAAACAAGCTCTCACCACGGAGCGCCTTGGCGATCTCGCTCCGGAGGGTTTCGTAATCCCGCTGCTTCTCTGCCAAAGCATTTTGTGCCTGTTCGTATTCCTTTTTCCGCTCTCTGAGCGCTATTTGATACTTGTATTCCAGGATCGTTTCCACAGGCAGGGCCTCCAGTTGTTCCAGCAGGGCGGATATGGCTATTTTAAACGTTTCCTCGATTCGTTCGGCCCGATAGGTCCGCGGCCCATCACATTCCACTGGAACGCCATCCACGCTGGCATTGCAGCGATAGATCCTGCGGTCCTGCTGATAAAGGGTACCGTCCTTTCTGCGGTATTGTTTTCTGCTGGTGGTACTATTGACCCGCGCGCGGCAATGGGCACAATAGAGAAATCCGCTCAATAGAGACTTTCCTCTCGTCTGCATCGGTATAGTTTTCATATTTTCTGATACTCCTTTTCTGCGATTTGCTCGAATCTCCTGCACACTGGAAAACGTATCATCGTCCACGATCTGAAGTTCTGGAAGCTGTTGGGACTCCGCATCACCTTTTTGCAGAATTCCCAAATATATACGGTTAGACAGGATGCGGCCAATGGTAGACTGATTCCATCGCTTTCCTTTGCGTGTCGTATAACCGCAATCATTCAAATAATTGGCAATACGCAGCGGCCCAAGGCCTTCGCGCATTGCTTTTTCAAACATCAGTCGTACGACTTCTGCCTCATCTTTACATATGCGCAGATCGTTCATGGGCTGATTTTTCTTGTTGAGCCGTTCTCCCCGGACCAGTTCATACCCATATGGACATTGCCCGCCTGTAAAAAAGCCATCTTCGGTCAGCTGGCGGATACGTGTCCGGACCCGCTCGGAGGTTTTTGCACTCTCGCCAGCAGCCTGCCAGTAGCGGATATAGTTGGTGAGCTTGTCAACATGGTTGTCAAAACGCTGCTCCCCTTCACAGACGCTCCAGACAGCAATGCCGTTCCGTGTCAGCCATTCCACAACAAACGGCGTCTCATCGTCCCGCCTTCCGATCCGGTCAAACATATAGACCAGAAGGATATCAAATTTTCCGGCGAGGGCAGCCTCCCGGATCTCCAGAATGGCGTCCCGCTGCTGCATGGTCAGCTTATAGCCAGAAATCCCTTTTTCGGAAAGTTCCTTTTCGATCTCCCAACCTCTCTCTTGGGCAAATGTGCGGCAGGCAATGCGCTGCATAGGGATATCGTTTTTCTCTACCTGTCCCCGGTCTGATACGCGGTAAAGACAGTAAACTCGGTTCATGGCCGTACTCCTTTCAGATTGATATCCTCATTCTAAAGGCGAAGCGGCCGGCTGAATAGAGGATGGTTTCTGTTCGGACAGGGCAGAAAATACATAGTGCCAAATGCTGATTTCCGGTACATCGCTTTCAAAAGTCAGTTTTACGCGGGAATCATTGATGTCTAGGGTGAGTTCATGCTTTTGAATATCATACTGCATCCAGATAACCTCCTAATGAATTTTGAATTTGATATAGAAAAACCGCCCTTTCGGACGGTTGAATTTTCGTATTGAATTCGCGTCTGCCTTGGGTGCGAACGCAATGGGCGCGCAGACGAGTGACGCCTCTAATCAAAAGTATAGTGTCTGATTTTCATTTTGGGGGTGTAGCCCATTTGGGCTGCCGAATGAATGGCACCCCCAATTACTTCTTAGCAATTCTTTGCCATGTTGATTGATGAAATGAGCGATGTATGATACAATAAGACAATCATTTACAGCAGTGAGGTCTTGCATGAAGAACAAAAAGCCTCCTTTTGAAATCACAAACCAGATCATTGACTATGTGGCGGAGATCGCCGAGCTGATAGGCCGTTTGAATGCAGCCCATCTTCTTTCCACAAATCCTACCCTGCGCCGTGCCAACCGCATCCGCACCATCCATGGCTCCTTGGCCATTGAGCAAAATACCCTTTCCTTGGAACAGGTGACAGCAGTTCTGAACGGCAAACAGGTTCTGGCGTCCCCCAAGGACATTGCCGAAGTCAAAAATGCCTATGAAATTTATGAGTGGCTGGAGGAACTCAATCCCTATTCGGTGGACGATCTGCTGACCGCCCATGGCATTATGACTCGGGGCTTGATGGAAGAGTCCGGCGTGTTTCGTACCCGGCCTGTGGGTGTGGTGGACAGCGAGGGGCATGTCCTGCATTTTGGAACGCTGCCCCAGTATGTCCCGGATTTGGTGATGGAACTGCTGGACTGGGTAAAGACCAGCGAGGTACACATGCTCATCCGCAGCTGCGTGTTCTACTATGAGTTTGAACTGATCCATCCATTTGCAGATGGGAATGGGCGTGTGGGCCGCTTGTGGCATATGCTGCTGCTCTCCAAATGGAATCCGACCTTTGCTTGGCTCCCGGTGGAGTCCATCATCCATGACCGCCAGCAGGAGTATTATGATGCCATCAATGCCTCCAATGACGCGGGAGAGTCTACGGTATTTATCGAGTTCATGCTCTCAGCTATCAAGTCATCGCTCATGGATGCCATCAATACGAGCGATGAAATGAGCGATGGAAAGGTGGATAAGGCCACACTCCGCTGGAAGAGGATTCAGGAGTACCTGAAAATCCACGACTATATCATGAACGCCGATGTGCGGGAACTGTGCGGGGTCTCGGCGGCGACGGCAAACCGGATCCTATCGAGTTTTGTTGAGGAAGGTAAATTGAGCAAATACCGCAAAGGCGGACATTGGGCATATAAATGTTGATAAAGTTAATATAGACACTACCTTTGTAATAAAACATTTTGTTGGAGAAAATATATTATGCTGACAGATCAAGAAAGACAAGCCTTGGATGCTTCAGTGGATACAGCAATTGAAACAGCTAATCGTATGAAAAGTATAATTACAAATGTTTCGGCGAAGCGAAATGTGGTGGAAAAAATAATTATTGCGCAAAAATCCGTAGAAGAATCTAGTGCATCAAATCAAATATCTGATTTCATTAATTTGACAAGCAAAATTGATGAATTTATTGAGAATGTTTCTATAATAAAGACCGTGGAAAAAAACATACCAGATGTTTTTAAAACATTCATTCAAAAAGAATTTGTTTTATATGATTGGAAAAACCTACACCTCATTCAACCATATGTAGCTAGTGATATAAAAAAATTCTTGGAAAAGCAGGTGGGGGATGAAATAAGGATTAATCATCAAGACACTTCCGCTGTCAGTCGGCTCTGCGACCTTCCTCAAAAATACTCAGAGTACATCTCTTTATTTGAACGAAAAATTTCAACTTATAAAATTTTTGACAAAATCAAGTGGATACATAACAACATTGTAATGATTGGCGCAAATGGATCAGGGAAAAGCACATTTTCTCGACAGCTAAATGGGAAAATCTCATCTAATGTTTCTATTTTGTCTGCGCAACATTTACTTGTATACAACAAACAAGATAATATTCCGGCCTCTAATGGAGAGATTTCAAATTTAAGGTTGTTTCAGAAGAATTCTAAAATGAGTAGCGACTCCAATTTTGCTTCTCTAATCGGCAATGATATGAACAAACTAATTACTACGCTTATAGCCGAACACACTGACAAAGCTTTAGAATATTATGCTGGAGAAGCACGACAAAAATCTTTTCTTGAAATTACCATTGAAATTTGGCAGGAATTAATTGAACATCGAAGATTGGTCTTAGAGCGAGGCTCTATTTCAGCTCAAATACCTAACCAACTGCCATACCCTTTTAATAATCTTAGTGATGGAGAAAAGGCTGTCTTCTATTATGTAGGGCATATTTTGTTGGTTGAGCCCAATTCTTATATTATTGTAGATGAGCCTGAAAATCACTTGCACATGGCTATTTGTAGTAAATTATGGGATAAACTTGAGCAAATTCGGAGTGATTGTAAGTTTATTTATTTAACTCATAATCTTGACTTTGCTGCTTCAAGAACCAATACAACACTTATTTGGAATAAAAAGTTCACCCCTCCAGACATATGGGATTTTCAAATTATTGAGTCCGACGAAACATTACCAGATACACTATTGATGGAGGTTTTAGGGAGTCGAAAGAAAATATGTTTCTGTGAGGGAAAAGATAGGTCTTGTTTGGATTATAAACTGTATAGTATTCTCTTTCCTGAGTATACAGTTATTCCTGTTGGTGGACATCTTGATGTAATAAGTTATACAAACGCGTGCAATAAATCAAAATTCCCATCCAATAAGGCCATAGGAATTATTGACGGAGATTGCCATAAGCCTGAGCAAATTTCTAAGTGGAAAGAACAGAACATCTACACAATTCCTATTAATGAAATCGAAAATATACTATGTGATTCGGTCATTATTGAAACGGCTATTAAGACTTTTATGTCAGGAGATATGGCAAATCAGAATTATTTTGATTTGTTTTGGAAAGAATTCGAAGCTAATAAAGTTCAGCAAACTGTATGGTATGTTAATAATATTATTAACAATAAGTTTAAGGAGAATTTTCTTCATGAAAAGCACGATATTAGCAATCTAAAGACGGAGCTGCTTTCAGTCACATCAGAAAAGGAAATTGATGAGCTTTACACAGAAAGATTAGCGACTATCGAAACTATCATCAAAAGCAAAAAATATGAAGACGCTTTAGCTATTGCCAATTTTAAAGGAAAACTTACAAAGTACATTGCTAAAAATACAATTGTTGATAATTATCCGGATCGTATTTTGAAGCTTATCAGAAGCAATGATGAATTAAAGGAGCTAATAAAAAAGAAATATTTATCACCAATATCTCAGTAACATTATTTTTCGAATGTTGATATAATTTGATGAACAGCCGCTTATCTTCCTAAAATTTTTACCATTTACAATAACCGCAGTGCTACCCCAGTTGCACTTGAAGCCCGAAAGTCTTGTCCATCAAGACTCTCCGGGCTTCGCTTACATTAGCGGCGGCGGGACACATAGGACCGGGAAATCCCGAAGGAGGCGGCAATTTCCCTCTGGGTCAGGGGGATGGTGCCGCCCAGCCCGTACCGCAGGCGAATGATCTCCGCCTCCCGGGTGGTCAGACGCTCCCGGATGATCTGGTGGAGCCGGAGCGCGCTGTCCCGGTCGTGGATATCGTCCAGCATGGTGTCATCCACGCCCACCACATCCATCAGCTGGAGGGCATTGCCCTCCTTGTCTGTCTCAATGGAATCCGACAGAGAGACTTCTCCCTGGAGCTTTTTCTGGCTGCGGAAGTACATGAGAATTTCGTTTTCAATGCAGCGGGCGGCGTAGGTGGCCAGGCGGGCGCCCTTCTCCGGGTCGAAGCTGGAGATGCCCTTGATGAGGCCGATGGTGCCGATGGAGATCAGGTCCTCCTGATCGGCGCTCTGGGTATAGTATTTCTTGATGATGTGGGCCACCAGGCGCAGGTTCCGCTCGATGAGTACATCTCGGGCCTCCTGATCTCCCTGGGCGTAGCGGCGGAGATATTCCCGCTCCTCTGCGGCGGACAGCGGCTTTGGAAACGACCCGCCGCCGGACAGGCGGAGTGAGAAGAGCAGCGTGTTGGCGAAGAGCAGCAGTGCGGCAGACAACATAGAATCCCTCCCTGTACCATCATTCCTATGCCGGGCAGGGAAGTCCCCATGCGGAAAGCCCTTTGACGGGGCGGCGGGCTGTGGTATACTGGTCTCATCGGACAGAGGAGGGACGGTATGGGCTATCTGGTCTACATCCTGCGCTGCGGGGACGGCACACTGTACACAGGCTGCACCAACGACCTGCCCCGCCGCCTCCAGGCCCACCAAAGCGGGCGGGGCGCCAAGTACACCCGCAGCCGCCTGCCGGTGGAGCTGGTCTACCAGGAGGCGGTGCCGGACCGGTCTGCGGCCCTGCGGCGGGAGGCCGCCATCAAACGGCTGGATCGCAGGCGGAAGCTGGCCCTGATCGCGGCCTTCCGACCGGGGACGGCGGAAAAATGAACAGAACGTAAAATGCGGGAAAAATGCTGACAACCCCTACACATCAGGGAGAAAACGTGCTATCATATATAAGTTGAATTATGCGTTTTTCGGCGGGGGCAGCCCACCGGCAGAGAGGAGGAGGCCATGAGACAGCGAATACAGCGGATGCTGACGGCAGCGGTCGGCCTGCTTCTGCTTCTGTCCGCCAGCGGCTGCGGATTTTCCTTTTCCCCCACGGACCTGTACAGCCTGCCGCAGCTGCCGGAGGAGTACACGGAGCTGAACAGCTCACTCAACCAGCTGCTGGAGAGCGGGGCGGAGTACGCGGCCCCCGTCTCCGGCAGCAACATCCAGCCCGTACAGCTGGAGGATCTGGACGGAGACGGCGAGGAGGAGGCGCTGGCCTTCTTCCGCAACTCTGCGGATGAGAAGCCCCTGAAGATCTATATCTTTACCGCCGGAAAGCAGGGATATGAGCAGGCTGCCGTCATTGAGGGCACCGGCACCAGCATTTACAGCATTGCCTACGAGGATCTGGACCAGGACGGCCGGAAGGAGCTGCTGGTGGGCTGGCGGGTCAATACGGACCTCCTGGCCCTCTCCGTCTACACCCTGCGGTCCGGGGAGCCGGAGGAGCTGGTGCAGGGCACCAGCTATGTGAAATATGCGGTCAACGATCTGAATCAGGATGGCCTGTGGGAGCTGGTGGTGCTCCGGGCCGATGAGGAGGGCAACGGCATTGCGGATTACTACTGCTGGCAGGAGGAAGAGTTCCAGCTGCGAACCTCCGCACGGATCACCAGCACCATGGCGGAGCTGAGCCAGCAGGGGCGTGTGAAGAGCGGTGTCCTACAGGACGGTACGCCGGCCCTGTTCGTCACGGGGGTGGAGGAGTCGGCCTGGATGGTCACTGACATCCTGACCGTGAAAAATGGAGAACTGGTGAACATCCTGCTGTCCGACGTGACGGGGGTGTCTTCGGAGATCGCGCCCTTCAGTTCCCTGTACCCGGAGGATATCAACGGCGACGGTATCACAGAGGTCCCCCATCCCGAGCCGATCCCGGCCTGGGGAAACGTGGGTGAGGACCCCTGCCGGCGGATCGACTGGTATACCTATACCAGCGACGGCACCAAAGCGGCTGTGGTGAGCACCTACCACAGTGTGGAGGACGGCTGGTACCTGCGCCTGCCGGACGTGTGGAAGGATCAGATCCTCATTACCCGCACGGCCGGGACGGAGGAGGTCACGGTCACATTCTCCTACCGGGGAGACAGCGGGGAGCCACCACAGGATGTCCTGCGGATCACCAAGCTCACAGGCTCCGGCCGCGAGGCCAGAGCTACCCGGGGCGGCCGGGTCATCCTGCGCCGTCTGCCGGAGATCATCTACACGGCCGAGCTTCTGGACGCAAATGGGAGCTGGGAATACGGCCTGACGGAAGACGAGGTGCGGGAGGCGTTCAGCCTGATCACCACGGAGTGGTCCGCCGGCGACAGCTGACAGAGAAGAAAGGACGGTATGCCGAATGAAAAAAGTAATGGTGCTGGAGGATGAGTCCAGCATCCGCAGCTTTATCGTCATCAACCTGCGCCGTGCCGGGTACGACGTCATTGAGGCGGAGACCGGCGAAGAGGCACTGGACAAGCTGAAGGAGAACCCCGATACCCGGGTGGCGCTGCTGGACATCATGCTGCCGGGGATCGACGGCTTTGAGGTCTGCCGCCGCATCCGGGCCACCAACACCAAAATCGGTATCATCATGCTCACCGCCCGTTCCCAGGAGATGGACAAGGTGACGGGACTGATGACCGGCGCCGACGACTATGTGACCAAGCCCTTCTCCCCGGCAGAGCTTACCGCCCGTGTGGACGCCCTGTTCCGCCGGGCCGGCGGAGAGGAGATCCCCCAGACCGGGGAGATTCGGCAGGATCCCTTCCTGCTGAACACCCGCAACCGGACGCTGGAGAAGAACGGCCAGCGAATCAAGCTGACCCAGGTGGAGTATTCCATCATGAAGGTGTTCATGGAAAATCCGGGCAAGGCCCTCTCCCGGGAGGAGATCCTGGATATGGTCTGGGGCCGGGACTACTTCGGTGAGCTGAAGATCGTGGATGTCAACATCCGCCGCCTGCGGCTGAAGATCGAGGACAACGTGCAGAATCCCACGTACATCACCACGGTGTGGGGATACGGATACAAGTGGGGGTTCTGAGCGGCTCCGGGCGTTGTCCGGGGCCCCGCGGAGCGGGGCGGGCCGATGGCCCGTACAAGCGTTTTGGCGGAAGCCAAAACCTTGGCGCAAGGTGGAATTTACTTCCGCCGCGCAAGCTGAGGAAAGGGGTCCCATCCCGCGCCGCGGGATGGGAAGCAACGTGCAGAATCCCACGTACATCACCACGGTGTGGGGATACGGATACAAGTGGGGGTTCTGAGCGGCTCCGGGCGTTGTCCGGGGCCCCGCGGAGCGGGGCGGGCCGATGGCCCGTACAAGCGTTTTGGCGGAAGCCAAAACCTTGGCGCAAGGTGGAATTTACTTCCGCCGCGCAAGCTGAGGAAAGGGGTCCCATCCCGCGCCGCGGGATGGGAAGCAACGTGCAGAATCCCACGTACATCACCACGGTGTGGGGATACGGATACAAGTGGGGGTTCTGAGAAAATCGGCCGGCCAGTGATGCCGGCGTAAGGAACGCAGGGAAAGGAGGAGCGGCCCATGGCAGAGGAAGAACGGGATCGGAAATGGACGGTGCTGCGCCTCCGGGGCCTGCGGAAGCGGTGGATCGTCAATACCATTCTGCCGGTGCTGGTGCTGCTGATGCTGCTGGTGACGCTGGTATCTGTGGGCGTTTCCACCTACTATTACAGCAGCATGGAAAACGGCCTGATGAAGCAGGCGGAGGCCATGTCCAGTGCTTTCAACGACTACTTCATGAACAGCTACTCCGAGTACAACCAGATGGCGACCCAGGCAGTGGACACCTATGAGGACAAGTCCCGGATTGAGCTGCAGTTCATCGGCAGCACCGGACGTATCCAGATGTCCACCTCCGGCCTGACAGCAGGCAGCTCGCCGGGTACCAGCGATATTACCAGAGCCATCACCAATCAGGAGATCACGCCCTTCCAAGGCAGAGACCCGGAGACGGGTGAGAAGATCATGGCGGTCTCAGCGCCCCTGCTGTTCAACGGCCGGGTGGCGGGCGTCATGCGGCTGGTGACGTCCATGAAGCTGGTGGACCGGCAGATTGTCCTGGTGGTCTTTATCATTCTGGCGGTGGGAGGCATCTGCATGGCCCTGGTGCTGATCTCCAGCCTGCTGTTCATCAACAACGTGGTGGAGCCGGTGGCCGTGGTGTCTGAGGCGGCCAAGCGGATCTCTGCCGGGAGCTATGGCTTCCAGATCGAAAACAAGTACACGGACGAGCTGGGGGAACTGGTGGACAACATCAACGATATGTCCCTCAAGATCGGCCAGAACGAGAAGATGAAATCCGAGTTCATCTCCTCCGTGTCCCACGAGCTGCGGACGCCCCTCACTGCCATCAACGGCTGGGGCGAGACGATTCTGGAGGACACCACAGATGACCCCGCCCAGATGCGCCGCGGCATCCGCATCATTCTGAACGAGGCCCGGCGGCTCTCTACCATGGTAGAGGAGCTGCTGGAATTCTCCAAGATGGAGGACGGCCGATTCACCCTCCGGATGGAGCAGGTGGACCTGCAGGCGGAGTTTGAGGACGCCATCTTCACCTACGGCGAGCTGTTCCGGCAGGAGGGCATCAAACTGAACTACGAGTGCGGGGATGAGGACCTGCCTCCCATCCCCGGCGACTCTGAGCGGCTGAAGCAGGTGTTCTGCAACGTGCTGGACAACGCCGCCAAGCACGGCGGCTCCGGCAAGCGGATCGACACCTCCATCAGCCGGGAGGGCGAGTTTGAGGTGGTTCGGGTCCGGGACTACGGTCCCGGCATCCCGGAAGCGGAGCTGCCCTTCATCAAGCAGAAGTTCTACAAGGGCTCCTCCAAGGCCCGGGGCAGCGGCATCGGCCTTGCGGTGTGCGATGAGATCGTCGGCCTTCACAACGGCATCTTCACCATCGGCAACGCCGATGGCGGCGGCGCGGTGGTCACCATCTGCCTGCCGGTCAAGGAATGATTTTCGAAAATCGAACAAATGTTTGCATTTCTGTACAGAGCATGGTAGAATTCAACTGTACGGAATTAGAAAGGAAACACATGGCAAAACAACCCCAATCCTGCGCCTTCCGCACCAGCATCGGCGGACAGGCACTCATTGAAGGCATTCTGATGCGGGGCCCGGAGAAGCAGGCCATCGTGGTCCGGGACCAGGAGGGCAATCTGGTGGAGAAGGTGGAGGAGCTGCGGCTCATCAAGGACCGGCATCCCATTTTGGGCTGGCCCCTGATCCGAGGCACCGTCAACTTCCTCTCCTCCATGGTCAACGGCGTGAAGGCGCTGATGTACTCCGCGGACTTCTATCCGGAGGAGGAGACCACGGAGCCCTCCAAATTTGAACAGTGGCTGGACCGGACCTTTTCCAACAAGAAGCTGGAGGGGCTGATCGTGGGCCTCTCTGTGCTGCTGGGTATCGGCCTGTCCATCTTCCTCTTTCTGGTGCTGCCCACCTTCCTCACCGGCGGGCTGTTGCACTTCTTCCCGGACTTCCCCATGTGGGGCCGGAACCTGATCGAAGGCGTGCTGAAGGTGGCTATCTTCCTACTGTATCTGATCTTCTGCTCCAAGCAGAAGGACATCTACCGGGTGTTCCAGTACCACGGGGCGGAGCACAAGACCATCTTCTGCTACGAGGCGGGGCTGCCCCTGACGGTGGAGAACGTCCGCATTCAGCCCCGGCACCATCCCCGGTGCGGCACCAGCTTTCTGTTCGTGGTGATCTTTGTGTCTATCCTGGTGTCCAGTGTGGTGTTCGGCATCTGGCCCATCACCAATGTCTGGCTGCGGACACTGGCACATCTGATTCTGCTGCCTCTAGTGGTGGGCATTACCTATGAGTTCAACCGCTGGGTGGGCCGCCACGTGCAGGACAGTCGGCTGGCCAAAATCCTGACGGCCCCCGGAATGTGGATGCAGAACTTCACCACCAATGAGCCGGACGACTCCATGATCGAGTGCGCCATCCGGTCCCTGGAGCTGGTCTTGCCCAGTGAAAAAGGGAAAGACGAATGGTGAATTTTTGATAATGAGGCGTATTATGGCGACGACATACAACAATTTGTATTTGGATATCCGCCAGCAGCTGCGGAGGGCAGGGATCGAGGAGGCCACGCTGGAGGCCCGGGAGTTGGTTTGCTTCGGCACTAACAAGAGCCGGGAGGAGCTGGCCCGGGATGGGGGACTGTACGCCTCCCCGGAGCTGGAGCACCGGGTCCGGGACCTGGTGCGGCGGCATCTGGAGGGCGAGCCGGTGGCATACCTTATCGGTGAGTGGGAGTTCTATGGGCTCCCGCTGGACATCTCCCGGGACGTGCTGATTCCCCGGCCGGACACGGAGGTGCTGGCGGAGCAGGCCATTGGCTATATCAAGACCTTGGGGGAATGCCGGGTGCTGGACCTGTGCGCCGGCAGCGGCTGCATCGGGCTGGCGGTGGCGGCCCAAGTGCCCCAGGCCCGGGTGGTGCTGGGGGAGTGGTCTGACGGGGCCCTGAAGATCTGCCGCCAGAACGTCCGCCGCAACAGCCTCACCGCCCGGGTGGTGCCCATGCAGGCGGACGCCCGGGAAAAGCCGGAGAAATCCCTGGGAGAGTTCCAGTGCATCGTGTCCAATCCCCCCTATATCCCCCGGGCGGACATCGAGACGCTGGACACCTCCGTCAAGGACTATGAACCCCATCTGGCCCTGGACGGCGGCGAGGACGGCCTGGACTTCTACCGGAGCATCTCCGAGAAGTGGAAGGAGGCCCTGGCTCCCGGCGGCCGTCTGTATTTTGAAGTGGGCATCGGTCAAGCGGACAACGTGCTGCGGATCATGCGGACCCAGGGCTTCGGGGATATCCAGGTGGTGAAGGACCACCACGACATCCCCCGGGTGGTATTCGGAACGCTGTGTACAGAGCTCTGACGTTTAGAGAAAGGAACGGCAATGGTGGGGCTGCCGTTTTATGTGCAGGAGGCGGGAAGTCCGACCCTGCTGTGGGCCGGGCCCCTGGTGTCGGGCTGGACGCTGATGCGCCGGGGTTTCGTTAAGCACTCGCCCAAGCCGCGCTATACGGCGTATAGGGCGTCAGCCCTTTCCATGGCGGCCACGGCGGTGACCTATCCTTTTTGCAGCGGTTGAAACAGACCCGTCCAGTTATGCGCCTGAGTATTGGGACCCTGTCCGGGAGACGCTGCCTGGCGGCCGCGCGGTGATCGTGTATGGAGGGATGCTGTTTGGATCCCTCTGCTGGGGACTCTCTCAGAGAAGTAAGGGACTTACAGATGAGTTGAAATAAAGAGTTTTTATAGAGAATCAGGAGGAGAATACAATGGCGAGAGAGAAAGCGCCGCTGCCCAACGCGGCTCCGGCGGACGATAAGAAGCGGGCCATCGACACGGCCATGGCCCAGATCGAGCGGATGTACGGCAAGGGCGCCATTATGCGCTTCGGCGACAAGGCGGAGCTGAACGTGGATTACATCCCCACCGGCTCTCTGTCCCTGGACGTGGCCTTGGGCATCGGCGGCCTGCCCAAGGGGCGGATTGTGGAGATCTACGGGCCGGAGTCCTCCGGCAAGACCACCCTGGCTCTGCACGTCGTCGCGGAGGCCCAGAAGCGGGGCGGCGAGGTGGCCTTTGTGGACGCAGAGCACGCCCTGGACCCCACCTATGCCCGGGCACTGGGCGTCCAGGTGGAGGACATGCTGATCGCCCAGCCGGACACCGGCGAGCAGGCGCTGGAGATCACCGAGGCCCTGGTCCGCTCCGGCGCCATTGACGTGGTGGTGGTGGACTCCGTGGCGGCCCTGGTGCCCCGGGCGGAGATCGAGGGCGAAATGGGCGACAGTTATGTGGGCCTGCAGGCCCGGCTGATGAGCCAGGCCCTGCGGAAGCTCACCGGCGCCATCGGCAAGACCAACTGCATCGTCATCTTCATCAACCAGCTGCGGGAAAAGGTGGGCATCATGTACGGCAACCCGGAGGTGACCACCGGCGGCCGGGCGCTGAAGTTCTACGCCTCCGTCCGCATCGATGTGCGCCGGATCGAGGCGCTGAAAAACGGTTCTGAGATCGTGGGCAACCGGACCCGTGCCAAGGTGGTGAAGAACAAGGTGGCGCCCCCCTTCCGGGAGGCGGAGTTCGACATCATGTACGGCGAGGGAATCTCCCACTTCGGTGAGCTGCTGGACCTGGGCGTGAAGCTGGAGCTGGTGCAGAAGTCCGGCTCCTGGTTCTCCATCGGGGAGACCCGCATCGGCCAGGGCCGGGACGCCGCCAAGCGGTATCTCCAGGAGAACCCGGAGACGGCGGACAAGCTGGAGGCGGACATCCGCCGGAACTTCGACAAGCTGATGAGCAACCAGTCCCGCATCGCCGCCAAGGCGGCAGGCCGGGCGGTGGATGTGAGCGCCGACGACTTCGAAGATGCGGATTGAGCGCGTCCAGGCGTCCCCCCACAAAAAGGGCCGGGTGCTGGTATTCCTGGAGGACGGCGCCTGCCTGAAGATCACAGAGCAGGAGGCGCTGGACTTCGGCCTGCGGACTGGAGATGATTTGGACGGCAGACGTCTGGAGCAGCTGAAGAAGGCTGCCAGCGTCTCCGACGTGAAGGCCACGGCGGCGGACCTCATCGGCAAGCGGGCCATGAGCCGCCGCGACCTGGAGCGGAAGCTCCAGGAGAAGGGGGCCAGTCAGGCGGAGGCGCGGTACGCCGCTGAGTGGCTGGAGGCCATTGGTGCCATCAACGATGCAGATTACGCAGCAATCTTGGTGCGCCACTGCGCCGGCCTTGGTTATGGCCCGGCCCGCATTCGGGAGAAACTGCGGGAGAAAGGCGTACCCCGGGAGCTGTGGGACGAGGCTCTGGATCAGGCACCGGACAGCGCCTGGCAGATTGACCGATTTCTTGCGGCCAAGCTCCGGGGCCGGGCCCCAGAGGAGGCGGAGAAGCGGCGGCTCACCAGCGCACTGCTGCGGCGGGGGTTTGCTTGGGGAGACGTCCGGGAGGCATGGAGCCGTCTGGGAGCGGAGATTCTCGAAGAATGAGTCCCGTCTCGCAGGGGGTATTCCCTCCGGGGAGGCATACGGGCCGCCGAATGGCGGTTATGGGGTGCCTGCTCCTACAAGTGGGCGTATCTGCCCAGCCACATCATGGCTGTCATTCCCTGTCCAATGGGACACACATGCCGGCCCCGCCGGGCCCATTTTGCAACAATCCATCGATTGGAGGACTCGATCGTGCCATACAACATTTCCTTTATCTCCCTGGGCTGCGCCAAGAATCAGGTGAACTGCGAGCAGATGATGGCCTCTGTCCAGGCCGCCGGCCACACCGTCCAGGCGCAGCCGGAGGGGGCCGACGTGGTGGTGGTGAACACCTGCGGCTTCCTGCAGTCCGCCTGCGAGGAGGCCATCGACAACATTCTGGAGATGGCGGAGCTGAAGCGGGCCGGCCAGGTACAGAAGATCCTGGTCACCGGCTGCATGACCCAGCGGTACAAGCAGGACGTTCTGAACGAGCTGCCGGAGGTGGACGGCATTCTGGGCACCGGCAGCTACGGCGATATCTGCGCCGCCATCGACGAGGTGATGGGGGCCTCTGGCCTGAGGCCCTGCCACCTGGGCAGCATCCACACCGCCCCCCAGGACGGGGGACGCATCCTGTCCACGCCCCCCTGGTATGCCTACCTCCGCATCGCCGAGGGGTGCGACAACCACTGCGCCTACTGTGTGATCCCCTCCCTGCGGGGCAAATACCGCAGCCGCCCCATGGAGGGCCTTCTGGAAGAGGCCAGGGAGCTGGCGGACGCCGGCGTGAAGGAGCTGCTGGTCATCGCCCAGGATATCACCCGGTATGGAACGGACCTGAACGGCGAGCACCAGCTGGCGTCTCTCCTGCGGGAGCTGTGCAGGCTGGACTTCCACTGGGTCCGGCTCCACTATCTGTATCCGGACGAGATCACTGAGGAGCTGATCGACACCATTGCGGAGGAGCCCAAGATCGTCAAGTATCTGGACATCCCCATCCAGCACTGCAACGACGGGATCCTGAAGGCCATGAACCGCCGGGATACCAAGGCGGAGCTGCTGGACCTGCTGACAAAGCTCCGGGCCCGCATCCCCGGCCTGGTGCTGCGGACCAGCCTCATCACCGGCCTGCCCGGCGAGGGCGAGGCGGAGCTGGAAGAGCTGTGTGTCTTTCTCCGGGAGACAAAGATTGAACGGGCCGGGGTGTTCCCCTTCTCCCCGGAGGAGGGCACCCGGGCGGCCCAGATGGACCATGTGGACATGGAGGAGGCCCGCCGCCGGGCGGAGCTGGTGGTGGACGTTCAGTCCGACATCATCGACGCGTACAACGAGTCTGTTCTGGGAACGGAGCGGGAGGTGCTGTGCGAGGGCTTCGACAGCCAGGCCCAGATGCACTTCGGCCGCAGCTACGCCGAGTCCCCGGACATCGACGGCCGCATCTGGTTTGACGCGGACCGGGAGGTGGAACCGGGCACCTTTGTGACCGTCCGGCTTACCGGCGTCATGGACGGCGAACTGACCGGAGAATTGGCGGAGGAGTAAACATCCATGAATTTGCCCAATAAATTGACGCTTTTGCGCATTATTCTGATCCCGGTTTTCATGGTGGTGCTGTACTGGGGCTTCCCCGGCGCCACGTGGGTGGCGCTGGCCATCTTCATCATCGCCAGCCTCACGGACATGCTGGACGGCAAGATCGCCCGGAAGTACAACCTGGTGACGGACTTCGGCAAGTTTGCCGACCCCCTGGCGGATAAGATGCTGGTGACCGCCGCCATGCTGTGGTTCGTGGAGATCGGGCAGATGCCCGCCTGGATGCTGCTCATTGTCATTTGCCGGGAGTTCGCCGTCAGCGGCCTGCGGATGATCGCCAGCGACAAGGGACGGGTCATCGCCGCCGGATGGTCCGGCAAGGTCAAGACTGCCGCCACTATGGTGTGCGTGGTGCTGATGTTCCTGCCCATTCCACCGATGGTGAACACGCTCTGCGTGTGGGTCATCACCCTCACCACCCTGTACTCTGGCGTAGAGTATTTCGTGAAGAACAAGGATGTCATCGCCTCGGCGTGACTCTGACAACAGACGAGCCCCCGGCGGGTCACTCCCGCCGGGGGCGTTTTGACATGTTCAGCTTCCAGGCCCCAGCCGGTCCCACACCCGCCAGAGGGACAGCAGAGCCACGCCCCCCAGCCACACCGCCAGGACATCCCGGAGGTCGCCCACGGATCGGGGCAGGTACAGAGGCGTGAGCACTTCCCAGAAAAGGCCGCAGGCCAGCAGGAAAAGCGAGGCAGGCAGGGCCCGCTCCACCGGCCGCCGGCGGGTGAGACACAGCAGACCGTTCAGCAGGCACAGCATCAAGCCGCCGGCCAGGAAGTCCGCCCCGTGCCAGGCCAGCAGGCGGCAGCTGGTCAGGGGGACCAAAAGAAAGCGGTTCAGGAGATACAGCCCGGCGATGACCGCGCCGGAGGCGGCGTACCGCCGCAGAAAGGACCGGTCCACCATCAGAAGAACGAGAGGATCAGCAGGGCCACGATGACAGCACCCACCACGCCCCAGAAGCCGATGCCCTCTTGACTCTTGACGGGAGACGGTGTCTCGAAGGCTTTGGGTTTGTAAAGCAGCGCCTCCTCGGATTCCCCGCAGTCCACTACGATCTGCGGGCAGAAGAAATCCTGGTCCAGATGGGCGGCAATGTACTGGGCCGCACTGTCAACCAGTCCCCGCCGCAGCAGGATGCGGGACTGGTTGTTCACATAGTGGGCGATGGCATTGTTGGCATCCTCTTGGGTGAAGCCGCAGTATTTCACCAGCTGGGCAGACGACTCCGTGCTCTGCACAAAGCCGGGGCGGGTGGCAACGACAGCGTATTGGGGCCCACGGGGCGGATGATTGGGCAACTGATAGCCGCATTCCGGACAGATGCTGCCGGAGACCTTCCGCCCGCAGCAGGGACAGGTGTCCGGCGGCTCATAGGCGGCGGTCTGTCCCTCCCCCGGCTCCTTTCCCAACAGCACATAGTCGGCCGACACATGGAGCTTTTCGCACAGCGCGGCGATGGTGGCGGCGTCCGGCGTGGTCTGGCCGCTCTCCCACTTGCTGACGGCCTGCCGGGTGACACCCAGCAGCTCGCCCAGCTGCTCTTGGGTCAATCCTGCCGCTTTGCGGACGGCAGCGATACGGTCCTTCAATTCCATGGAGTATCCCCTCCTTTTCTTTGGTCCCATCATACCGAAAAGGCGGGCGCTTGGCAAGCGACAGCCATTGGAATTTTGTCAACCGCCTGTTGACAGGGGGGACGGTTTCCACATTCCGGCATATTCTGTATGGAGAAGCAGGTGCGCTGTCAAGGCGCAGGGCGCAGGGCCGGGATATTCCTGCGTGAAGTTGTCTCTTGACACCTCTCTCAAATCCTGTTAAGATACAAAGCGTAAATGGAATAGCGTGTTGATCGGGAAGAGTAACAGCACTTCCAAAGAACAGAGAGGGCGCGTCACCGGCTGCAAGCGCGCCTGCGGCGGGAGCTGTGAACGTGCGCCCGGGAGCGCGGGGGATGTGGAAGCCCTCCGTCTGGCCAGCGTCAACGGGCCTCCTTGAGTGATAAAAGAGAGTGGAACCGCGATCCGTCGCCTCTCGTACCTTGGTACGGGAGGCGTTTTTCATGGCCTCCCGATCCGCACAAGGAGCAATTCGATATGGCAAAACGAGTAACCCGACTGGGCGGCCTGCTGGCCGCCTACCAGCGCCGCGACCCCGCGGCCCGCAGCAAGCTGGAGATTTTTCTCCTGTACCCTGGTGTCCATGCCGTTCTGTACCACCGGGTGGCCCATTGGCTGTACCGGCATCATCGATTCTTTCTGGCCCGGTGCGTCTCCCAGTGGAGCCGGTTCTGGACCGGCATTGAAATCCACCCCGGCGCCACCATCGGCCACCGCCTGGTGATCGACCACGGCATGGGCATTGTCATCGGCGAGACTGCGGAGATCGGAGACGACTGTCTGCTCTACCAGGGGGTGACCCTGGGGGGCACCGGCAAGGACAAGGGCAAGCGCCACCCCACCCTGGGCAACAATGTGATGGTGGGTTCCGGCGCCAAGGTACTGGGCCCCTTCACCGTGGGGGACAACGCCCGCATTGCCGCGGGCGCCGTGGTCCTCAGCGCGGTGCCGGAGGACTGCACCGCCGTGGGCGTCCCCGCCCATGTGGTCCGAGTGGCCGGAAAGATCGCCACCTTCGCCGACGAGGTGGACCAGATCAGCGTCCGGGACCCCGTAGAGGAAAAGTTGAATGCAGCCTTATCCCGTCTGGAATTTTTGGAAAAACTCATGGATGAACAATATCTCAAGAGCCGGCGGGAGGAATCCGCCGGTTCGGAAACGTAAAAGGAGCAGTGTTTATGTACCTGTACAATTCGGCCACCCACAAGAAAGAGGAGTTCAAGACCCACACTCCCGGCCGCGTGGAGATGTACACCTGCGGCCCCACAGTGTATCACTTCGCCCACATCGGCAACCTGCGCAGTTATATCATGGAGGACGTGCTGGAGAAGTTCCTCCGCTGGACTGGTTATGATGTCCACCGGGTGATGAACATCACCGACGTGGGCCACCTGACCTCCGATGCCGATGAGGGCGAGGACAAGATGCTCAAGGGCGCCAAGCGGGAGCACAAGACGGTCATGGAGATCGCCCAGTTCTACACCGATGCCTTCTTTGAGGACTGCCGCAGGCTGAATATCAAGACGCCGGATGTGGTCCAGCCCGCCACCGGCTGCATCGACGAGTATATCAAGATCGTCTCCAAGCTGATGGATACCGGCTATGCCTACTTCGCCGGCGGCAACGTGTACTTCGACACCTCCAAGCTGAGGCGGTACTACGTCTTCAACGACCACGACGAGGAGGACCTGGCCATAGGCGTCCGGGAGGGCGTGGAGGAGGATCCCAACAAGCGCAACAAGAACGACTTCGTCCTCTGGTTCACCAAGAGCAAGTTCGAGGACCAGGCCCTGAAGTGGGATTCCCCCTGGGGCGTGGGCTATCCCGGCTGGCACATCGAGTGCTCCGGCATCTCCCTGAAGTACAACGGGGAGTATCTGGACCTCCACTGCGGCGGCATCGACAACGCCTTCCCCCACCACACCAACGAGATCGCCCAGAGCGAGAGCTACCTGGGACACCCCTGGTGCCCCCAGTGGTTCCACGTCCATCACCTGAACACCTCAGACGGTAAGATGTCGAAGTCCAAGGGCGAGTTCCTCACGGTGTCCCTGCTGGAGCAGAAGGGGTATGACCCCCTGGCCTACCGGTACTTCTGCCTTCAGAGCCACTACCGCAAGGCGCTGGTGTTCACCTGGGAGAACCTGGACAACGCGGCGGCGGCCTACACCAAGCTCATCGGCCGGATCGCGGCGTTGGACCCGGAGAACGGCCCGGTGGACGCGGAGGCCATGAGGCCCTACCGGGAGAAGTTCGGCCAGCAGATGGGCAACGACCTGAACACCTCCATGGGCGTGACGGCCCTGTTCGACGTGCTGAAGGCAAAGACCAACGACGCCACCAAGCTGGCCCTCATCGGGGACTTTGACAGCGTGCTGTCCCTGGGCCTGCTGGAGAAGGCGGCGGCCCGCCGGGCGGAGGACGCCAAGGCAAAGACCACCCAGACCGAGGGCGGCTACACCGTCACCGGCGAGGGGGACCCGGCCATCGACGCGCTGGTGATGCAGCGGTACGAGGCGAAGAAGGCGAAGAACTTCGCGGAGGCGGACCGCATCCGGGATGAGCTGAAAGCCCAGGGCATCGAGATCATCGACACCAAGGGCGGCGCAAGCTGGAAGAGAGTTTGAATATTGAAATACCGGCCGGAAACATAGGTTTCCGGCCGGTATTTTTCAATCTCGAAATTCCAAGAGTTTGCTGGCACTGACATGTAATGCCCGAGCAATATTGAACAGGGTTTCCAAAGAGATCGATTTGATCATGTTGGGTGCCTCAATGTTGCTGATATGAGTGCGGCTGATGCCGCAGGCCTCCGCCAGCTGTTCCTGGGTAAATCCGGCCAGCTTGCGGTAATAGGCAATATTCAATCCCAGTTTGATATACTGGGGATAGTTTTTCTTGTCAATGGGGATCGAATGTGACATGGCCCGCCCTCCGTATACGTTATTGTATACGGCTTTTTCATTTGCATAAACAATTTATTAATTTATATTTACAAATTAATAAATTGCAATTATGATAAATGAGAAGACACGTGCCGAAAATGGCAGCGAAGGAGGAGAATGATTTGAGCACTATGGAACTGACAAAGGAAAAGGGAGAACAGGCCTTTCAGCAAGTGCTGTCAACGGCCATCAAACTTCCCGGGGTACGAATTGACCGAGAGACGTTTTTGCGGCGGGAACTGAGCAAATATTGTCCTGCGGATATTGTGGAAGCCGCTCTGATGAAAAACCCGGCCCAGGCGCAGATTGATCAGAAAATCATTGACCAAATCGCCAACAGCTGCATTTCCAACGAAACTACCAGAGTGACTGCTCTTTCCACGGCGGCAGGACTCCCTGGTGGACTTGCAATGGTTGGAACAGTACCGGCCGACTTAATCCAATATTTCGGACATATCCTGCGTATCCTGCAAAAGTTGGCGTATCTCTATGGCTGGCAGAACTTGCTGGACGGGAACGCCGGAGATTTGGATGACGCGACAACTAATTTGCTCACGCTATTTATTGGCGTTATGTTTGGAGCACAGGGGGCTGGAAAAGCAATTGCAAAGGTGTCCCAGACAGCAGCGGTCAGTCTTGAAAGACGCCTCTTGAACACGGCACTGACCAAGGGGACGATTTACCCGCTTGTGAAAAAGGTCATGCAGGCTTTGGGGATCCGCATCACCACAAAAACATTCTCAACTACCGTCCCGAAAGCAATCCCTATTGTAGGGGGCATTCTCTCCGGCGGGATTACCTTGGTCACATTTCTGCCGATGTCCAAGAAACTGCAAAACTATCTGAAAACGCTCCCAATGAGTAGCACAGATTATTATCGTAATCTGGAAAAAAACAAACCACAGGCTTCCTCCCAGCCGATTGATGTGGATTTTCAGGAGGAGCTGTAACAGGCGGGGCGGCGGGGCCGTCCCGCCTTCCTCTTGACAAAATCCGACAAACCGGATACTATAGAATAGCTATTGCACAATATACCGGCCATTTTGCCGGGAGAGGACGGGGATACCATGGAGCTGACCCGGGCGGTGGGGGAGAATCTCAAGCGCATCCGCAAGAGCAAGAAGCTCAGTATGGAGCGGCTGGCGGCGGAGGCCGGCGTGTCCCGCTCCATGCTGGGGCAGATCGAGCGGGGGGAGGCCAACCCCTCTGTGGGGCTGCTGGGCAAGCTGGCCGGGGCATTAAAGGTCCCGGCGGAGGTGCTGTTGGAGAACGATGACTTCGAGCCGCTGCTGCTCCTGCGGGAGCTGGACAACAAGGCCGCCCGGCTGGATGGGGGCAAGGCGCTGTTGCGGCCCTCGCTGCCCTATGACGACGTGTTGCGGCAGGAGACGTTCTTTCTGGACCTGTACATCAGCGGCCGGTACGCGCCGGAGCCCATGGTGCCCGGCTGCGTGTGCCTGGCCACCAGCCTCTCCGGCACGGTGCTGCTCCACGCGGAGGGGCAGGACTTCCAGCTGCTGGAGCGGGACGCCCTGCGGTTCGCGGCGGATCAGCCCTTCTGGCTGGAAAACCAGTTCAACGGCACCGCCCGGTTGCTGCTGACTTACCGTTATTTGAAATGAGGAGGATTTTTTCATGCACATTCGGACTGCCTCTCTGGCGGACGCGGCTGCCCTGGCGGCGGTGGAGGCCGACTGCTTCCCACCAGCGGAGGCTGCCACGGCGGCGGAGATCACAGACCGTCTGGCCTACTACGCAGACCACTTCTGGATCCTGGAGGAGGACGACGGCACGGTGGTGAGCTTTGTGGACGGCATGACCACCGACGAGCCCACGCTCCGGGACGAGATGTATGAAAACGCCGCCCTCCACGACAAGGACGGCACCTGGCAGATGATCTTCGGCGTCAACACCCTGCCGGCCTATCGCTGCCGGGGCTGCGCCGGAGCGGTGCTGGAGCGGGTGATTGCCGACGCCCGGGCCCAGGGAAGACGCGGCTGCGTCCTCACCTGTAAGGACAAGCTGGTCCACTACTACGAAAAATTCGGCTTTGTGAACGAGGGCGTCTCCCAGTCCACCCACGGCGGCGTGGTATGGTATGACATGCGCCTGACCTTTTGAAAGAGAAAGAGAACCCGCCGGCCATCAGGCCGGCGGGCTTGTCTTTGTTATGGCGGGAACTCAGTCACCCATAGGGGCGCCGCACTGGGGGCAGAACTTGCTGTCAGAGGCCGCGCCGCAGATGGGGCAGATCTTCTGGGCGGGAGCCGCTGCCTCAACCTCAGCGCCATCGTCCTTACGGGGTTTGCTGGCCTCCAGCTCGGCGATCTTGGCCTTAGAGGTGTTGACGGCCTCTACCAGGTCCCGGACGGCGTCGGGGATCTCCCCCTCGTACTCGCTGACGAACCACTCGCCTATGGTGCGGTAGTTCTTGTCGATCTCCCGCTGCTCCCCGGCGATGGCCATGGAGATGCGGGTCAGCTCCGCCGCGTCCTTGGCTTTATCCGCTGCCACGGCGGCCACATCCTTGGCCTTGTCGGCGGCCACGTAGGCCAGGTCCTTTGTCTTTTTGGTCAGATCCTCAAAAAAAGCCATGTCGATAAACTCCTTTCACCTGCGGACCAAACGCCGCACTGATCGTCTTCATTTCCGTTTCATGCCTCTCACTTGGCTTCAGTATAGCGCACTTTTCCACTGAACGCAACAAATTCCGGATTTGTTTACACATCGTTTTCAATCCACCGCAACGCCCGGTCCACTGCCCGGCGCCACAGGCGGTACTGGGCCTCGCAGGCGGCCTGGGGCCGCTGGGGCAGAAATACGTGCTGGCTGCGGCGCAGGGCAGCCACTTCCTCCAGACTGCCCCACACTCCGGCCGCCAGCCCCGCCAGGGCCGCAGCGCCGAAGGCAGTGGTCTCCACCTGGGCGGGTCGGTCCACCGGCAGTCGCAGCAGATCCGCCTGGGTCTGCATCATGATGTCGCTGACGGAGGCACCGCCGTCCACCCGCAATGTGGTGATGGGGCAAGGGGCGTCGGCGTTCATGGCCTGAACCAGATCCGTCACCTGGAAGGCGATGGCGTCCAGCACCGCCCGGGCAATGTGGGCCTTGGTGGTGCCACGGGTCAGCCCCACGATGGTGCCACGGGCGTACATGTCCCAGTAGGGGGCGCCCAGGCCGGTGAAGGCGGGCACCACGTAGACGCCTCCGGCGTCCGGCACGCTCTCCGCCAGCCGGTCGCACTCCGGGGCGGAGGAGATGAGCCCCAGTTCATCCCGCAGCCACTGGATGGTGCTGCCGGCGTTGAACACGCTGCCCTCCAGGGCATAGGTAGTCTCGCCCCCCAGGGACCAAGCCACGGAGGTTACCAGTCCCGACTGGGAGGCCACCGGCTCACCGCCCACATTCATCAGCGTGAAGCAGCCGGTGCCGTAGGTGTTCTTCGCCTGGCCCGGCGTGAAGCAGGCCTGGCCGAACAGGGCCGCCGGCTGGTCCCCGGCGCTGCCGCAGATGGGGATGCCCGCCAGATCCTCCAGTCCGGGAATGTCCGGGGCCACACGGCCGTAGAGATGGCAGTTGGGCAGCGGCTCCGGCAGCAGGGAAGCGGGGATGCCCAGCGCCCGGCAAAGCGCCTCGTCCCATTGGAGGGTGTGGATGTTGAACAGCATGGTCCGGGAGGCATTGGAGTAGTCTGTCACGTGGGCTGCCCCGCCGGTGAGGTTCCAGATGAGCCAGCTGTCCACCGTGCCGGCGCACAGCTCCCCCCGCTCCGCCCGTTCCCGGGCGCCGGGGACGTGGTCCAGCAGCCACCGGATCTTGGTGCCGGAGAAGTAGGCGTCGATCAGCAGGCCCGTCCGCTCCGCCACCAGGGGGCCCAGGCCGTCGGCCTTCAGCGTGTCGCAGAGGGGAGCGGTCCGGCGGCACTGCCATACGATGGCGTTGCAGACCGGCTGCCCGGTGGAGCGGTCCCAGAGGATGGTGGTCTCCCGCTGGTTGGTGATGCCCAGGGCGGCGATCCGCTTGGGGTCGATGTGGGCGGCGCCTACGACCTCCGCCAGGGCCCGCTTCTCCGTGGCCCAGATTTCCAGCGGATCGTGCTCCACCCAGCCGGGCTGGGGGTAGATCTGGCGGAAGGGGTGCTGGGCGCGGGAGACGATCTCCCCGGCCCGGTTGAACAGGATGGCCCGGGAGCTGGTGGTTCCCTGGTCCAGGGCAGCGATGTATGTTTCCATGAATGCGGCCTCCTCTGGCGTTTGTGACGGAAGTGTGGTATCATCGACCCAGAAAGCAGGCATCCTACGCCTGATGGCACACAGTATAGCACAGAGAGGATGATTTTTCCATGGTGAGAAACGAATTTACCTTCCCCTCCGCAGACGGGCGGACCGGCATCCATGCGGTGGAGTGGACGCCGGACATGGCACCCCGGGCGGTTCTGGTGCTCTCCCATGGCGTGTCGGAGCACATCCTGCGGTATGAGCCCCTGGCGGCCTACCTGACGGAGCGGGGCTTTGCCGTGGCGGGCCACGACCACCTGGGGCACGGTCTCTCCGTGGCGGCGGGGGCGCCCCGGCTGTACTTCGGACCCAGGGGCAGCTGGGACTGGGCGGTGCAGGACCTCTATGCCCGGCGGGAGCTGGCAGGGCAGCGGTTCCCCGGCCTTCCGGTGTTCCTGCTGGGGCATTCCATGGGGTCCTTCCTGGCCCGGACGTATCTGATCCGCTACCCCGGCACCGTGGCCGGAGCCATCCTGATGGGCACGGGGCAGATGCCCCCGGCGCTGGTGGCGGCGGGCCGCGTCCTTGCCGCCCGGGAGGCCAGAAAGGTGGGGGACCGCCATTCCAGCCCCTTGGTGAACAAGCTGGCCTTCGAGGCATACAATCAGAAATTTGCCCCCAACCGCACGGGATACGACTGGCTCTCCGCCAGCACGAAGAACGTGGACCAGTATCTTGCGGATCCCCTCTGCGGAGGGGACCCCACCATCGGACTCTTTCGGGAGATGCTGCGGGGGATCGCCTGCATTGAGAAGCAAGAGAACCTGAAGCGGATGAACCGGAATACCCCGGTCCTCTTCCTCTCCGGGCAGGACGACCCGGTGGGGGACATGGGCAAGGGTGTCCGGCGGGCGTACCGCAGCTTCCGCCGCTCCGGTGTCCGGGACGTGGAGATCAGGCTTTATCAGGGCCTGCGGCATGAGATCCTCCAGGAGACGGGCCGGGAGAAGGTCTATGCGGACGTGGCGCACTGGCTGGAGGCCCACCTGCCGGAACAGTGACCGGCCGGACGCAAAAGGAAGCCGGGCATGGACGTTTCCCCATGCCCGGCTTCTTACGCAGCCCGCAGATTTCCCAGAGACAGCACTGCGGGATCTCCTGCCCGGCGCAGCAGCTGGAGGGAGACCACTGTGTCGGCGGTGAACACCAGCAGCGCGGCATAGGTGGCGGTTGGCGGCACGGCGGCCAGCGCCGGGGCTATCGCCGCCTGGATCACCGGCAGCCCTGCTGCCACCAGCAGGCTCCAGGCCAGGGAGAAGGGCAGGCAGATCCGGCCCCGCAGATTCCACCGGACCTGGGAGTAGTCCCAGAACCGCACACCCAGCAGACGGTCATAGAGAACGTGTACGGCATACTCCACTGCTGTGGCCGCCAGACCGCCCCACAGGGCCAGAGACCAGAAGCTGCCGCTCAATGATTCCGGCAGGGCCAGCACCGCCAGGGCCCCCAGCCCGTACACCGGGCACATGGGCAGCAGCAGAAAGCACTTCCGGGCCTGCCGGTCCGCGTGGGTGGCGATGGCGTACCCCCGTTCCAGCAGATAGCCGAGAAAGCTGTATGTCCAAAATGTCCATAGCCACAGAGACAAGCGTCCCCCTCCTCTCCCTGTCCAGTCTGTCCGGACGGAAGAGATTCATACCTCATTGCGCGGCGGAAGATTTTGTGTTACAATGGCCGCAAAGAGGCCGTTGCCATTTGGCTGGGCGGCCGAGGGGCATCCGCCGCCGGTGTGGTGCCCCGGAGAGAGGCACGAAGGAGGGGGAGGCGGATGGCGGATACCTGGGAGGCGCTGGAGCAGGCCTGCGGACAATGCCGGAACTGCGCCCTGGCGGAGACCCGGCTCCACGTGGTGTTCGGTGACGGTGCCCGGGACGCGGAGATCCTGCTGGTAGGGGAGGGCCCCGGTCAGCGGGAGGACGAGCAGGGCATCCCCTTCGTAGGGCCGGCGGGGCTGCTGCTGGATGATATGCTGGAGATCATCGGCCTGGACCGGACGAAGGTGTATGTGGCCAACATCGTCAAGTGCCGCCCGCCCAGGAATCGGGACCCGCTGAATGTGGAGCAGGACGCCTGCATCGGCTGGCTCCGGCGGCAGACGGCGCTGCTGCGGCCCAAGCTGATTGTCTGTCTGGGCCGGATCGCCGCCAAGGCCATCATCAAGGAGGACTTCAAGATCACCGCCGAGCATGGGAAGTGGTTCCAGCGGGGCGGCGTCCAGATGACGGCTATCTACCATCCCTCCGCGCTGCTGCGGGATGTGGAGAAGCGGCCGGAGACCTTTGTGGACCTGAAAGCTATTCAGGCCAAGGTGCGGGAGATCTGCACCCACACGGACTGCTGAACCGGGAGGCACTGCCTCCTGGTTTTTTATCTATATTGTAAACTTTATTTTTTTTAAGGTTGACAATTATGGAAAGCCTTGCTATACTTCCTCCAGACACAGGAGAGGAGCGATCTGATTTGAAACAGACTTCCATGACTAGGACCCGGCTGCGGACGGTGGACCTGGCGTACGCCGCCCTGTTCGCAGTGCTGCTGATGGTGTGCGCCTGGATCAACATTCCCCTGACAGTGCCGTTCACGCTCCAGACCTTTGGCGTGTTTGCAGCCCTGGGGACCCTGGGGGGCCGGCGGGGGATATTGGCTATCCTGGCATATCTGCTGCTGGGCCTGGTGGGCCTGCCGGTGTTCTCAGGCTTTCAGGGAGGCCCGGGCGTTCTGCTGGGCACCACCGGCGGGTATATCCTGGGCTTTCTGGCCTCGGCCCTGCTGTATTGGGGCATGACCGCCCGGCTGGGCGACCGTCCGGCGGTGACGGCCGCGGCCATGGTGCTGGGCCTGCTGGTGTGCTATGCCTTCGGCACCGCCTGGTTCCTGGTGGCCTATGCCCGGGCGGCGGGGCCCATCGGCCTGTGGGCAGCACTGGGAATGTGCGTGTTCCCCTTTGTGGTGCCGGACCTGGTGAAGCTGGCCTTGGCGTGGATGCTGTCCCGGCGGCTAGCGGGCTGCCTGCGGTAGAACAGCACAGCCTCCCCAAAAAGGTTTGCGTTCCCGGAAAAAGTGTGATATGGTGGAACGCGGATTTTGTCAGCCTTTGGAGGGACAGAAATGAGACTGTTGGCATTTTTCAAGCGGGAGGCGGTGCTGACCGTGGCGGCACTCTGCGCACTGGCCACCATGGTCCTGGTGCCGCCGGACGCCGCCTATCTGGGCTACATCGACCTGCGGGTGCTATGCCTGCTGCTGTGCCTGATGGCGGTGGTGGCGGGCTTCCAGTCCTGCGGGGCGTTCCAGTGGCTGGCCGGCCATCTGCTGTCCCGGGGGACCGGACCCAGGGCCCTGGCAGTGATCCTGGTGCTGCTGCCCTTTTTCTGCTCCATGGCCGTGACCAATGACGTCGCTCTTATCACCTTTGCACCCTTTGCGCTGCTGCTTCTGGACCAGATGGACTGCCGGGCCGCAGCGGTGCCGCTGCTGGTGCTGCAGACCATTGCCGCAAACCTGGGCAGCATGGCCACGCCGGTGGGCAATCCCCAGAACCTCTACCTTTACGGGGCCTATGGACTCTCTGCCGGGGATTTTTTCCCGGTGGTGCTGCCCCTGGCGGGGATCAGTCTGGCCTGCCTGACCGCGGCGGCCTTGCCGGTCCTGCCCAGGGATCTCCAGATCCCTCCGGTGCACCCGCAGCCCCTGCGGCAGCCCGGGAAGCTGGCCCTGTACGGCGCACTGTTCCTGCTGTGCCTGCTGACGGTGTTCCGCATTCTGCCCTATGGTCTGCTGACGGTTCTGGTGCTTGGGACGCTGGCCGCAGTGGAACCTGCTCTGCTGCGGAAGCTGGATGTGAGCCTGTTGTGCACCTTCATCTGCTTCTTCGTGGTATCCGGAAACCTGGGACGGCTGCCTGCCGTTCATGGGTTTCTCCAGAGTCTGCTGGAGCGCAGCACCTTGCTGACCGGCGTGCTCACCAGCCAGATCATCAGCAATGTACCGGCGGCGGTGCTGCTGTCGGGCTTCACGGACAATTGGAGGGAGCTGTTGCTGGGCGTGGATATCGGCGGTCTGGGAACCCCGGTAGCATCCCTAGCAAGTTTGATCACGCTCAAGCTGTATCTTCGCTCCCCGGGGGCCCGCCCCGCCCGGTATCTGGCGGTGTTTACCGCCTGGAATGCAGCGCTGCTGGCGGTGCTGCTGGCGGCGGTCTGGCTCACGTCGGTGGGGGCGTAATATCAGACATAAACCGGAGGCACGGCCAAGCCATGCCTCCGGTTTGTGCTTTTACACGTTATCGCAGCAGCTTCTTCCGCTCCCGCCAGTCGGGGAGTACCTGCTCCAGCAGCGCGTAGAAATCCGGCCCGTGGTTTTTCACTTGGATGTGGCACAGCTCATGGACCACCACCAGGTCCATGGCCGCATCCGGACAGTTCATGAGAAAACAGGAGAAGCACAGGCTGTTCTTTCCGCTGCAGCTGCCGTAGCGGGTGCGGGCGGAGGTGATCCTGACGCCAGTAGGGAACAGGCCCATTTTCTCACTGTAATAGGCGATTTTCGGCGGCAGGACCTGCCGTGCCTTTTCCTTCAGGGCGCCGATCTCCGCCTGGGTGGGGGCGGAGGGGGCCAGGGCAGCCCGGCGGCGCTGCTGTTCCAGGTGCCGGGCGATCCAGCCGGCGTGACTGGCCACAAAGTCGTCGATGCGGGCCTGGGACAGGCGGCGGGGGGCCCGCACCACCACGCGGCAGTCCCTTGTGATCTCCAGGGCCAGGGTCTTCCGGCCGGAGCGGATGAGTTCATACGTTTCCATGCCGTTACAGTAGCACATCCGGCGGAAAAACGCAAGCGCGGCGGAAGGGATAGAATAAGGGTAAAACGCCTAAAAGAGGAATGCTAAAATGAAATAATTGTAAATTAAGATAAAATTATTTTCAATTTCGCTTGCCTTTTTTCAAATAAGAGATATACTAATTGCGAAAGGAACAAGAAAAAGGAGGTAATAATATGCCACGGACTTCTCAAAAGACAATTGCAGCAAAGCCTAAAACCAATACACGCCTGTCTAAAAAGCCGCCGTTGACGCCGGCGCAGCTGAAACAGGTCGACGCCTGGTGGCGGGCGTCCAACTACCTCTCCGCCTGCCAGCTGTATCTGTTGGACAATCCCCTGCTGAAGCGCCCACTGGCCGCCTCCGACCTGAAGCAGACCATCGTGGGCCACTGGGGCACCGTGCCGGGGCAGAACTTCATCTACACCCACCTGAACCGGGTCATTCAGAAGGACGATCTGGACATGATCTACCTCTCCGGCCCCGGCCACGGCGGCAACGCCATGGTGGCCCAGGACTGGCTGGACGGCACCTATACGGAGGTCTATCCCAACATTACCCAGGATGAGGACGGCATGCGGAAACTGTTCAAGCAGTTCTCCTTCCCCGGCGGCGTGCCCAGCCACGTGGCGCCGGAGACACCTGGCTCCATCAACGAGGGCGGCGAGCTGGGGTATTCTCTGGCCCACGCCTTCGGCGCTGTGGCGGATAACCCGGATCTCATCGCCGCCTGCGTGGTGGGCGATGGTGAGGCGGAGACCGGGCCCCTGGCCACATCTTGGCACTCCAACAAATTCCTGAACCCCATCACTGACGGCGCGGTGCTGCCCATCCTGCACTTGAACGGCTTCAAGATCGCCAACCCCACCATCTTCTCCCGGATCTCCCATGAGGAGGTGGAGCAGTTCTTCCGCGGCTGCGGCTGGGAACCCCGCTTTGTGGAGGGCAGTGAGCCGGAGAAGATGCACCAGCAGATGGCTGCCACCCTGGACTGGGCCATCCGGGAGATCAAGCGCATCCAGCAGCACGCCCGCACCACGGGAGACACCACCCGCCCCCGCTGGCCCATGATCGTGTTCCGCTCCCCCAAGGGCTGGACCGGCCCCAAGGAGGTGGACGGCAACCCCGTGGAGGACTGCTTCCGAGCCCACCAGGTACCCATCTCCATGGGCCCTGACACGGAAAAGCACCTGCCCATCCTGGAGCAGTGGCTCCGCAGCTATCACCCGGAGGAGCTGTTCGACGAGGAGGGACGGCCGGTGGATCTGCTGCGCTCCTTCGCCCCCAAGGGGGACCGGCGCATGGGTGCCAACCCTCACGCCAACGGCGGCCTGCTGCTGCGGGACCTGCGGACGCCGGACTTCCGGGACTACGGGGTGGAGGTTCCCGCCCCCGGCGAGGTGGAGGCCCAGGACATGCTGGTGCTGGGCGGCTACGTCCGGGATGTGATGAAGCTGAACCTGGAATCCCGGAATTTCCGCATCTTCGCCCCGGACGAGACGGCCTCCAACCGGCTCCATCCGGTGTTTGAGGTCACCGGCCGCCGCTTCCTGGGGGAGCGGTACGAGAATGAGGACCCGGATGAGCACCTGGACCCGGACGGTCGGGTGATGGACTCCATGCTGTCCGAGCACATGTGCGAGGGCTGGCTGGAGGGCTACCTGCTCACCGGCCGCCACGGCTTCTTCAACAGCTACGAGGCATTCATCCGCATCGTGGACTCCATGTTCGCCCAGCATGCCAAGTGGCTGAAGACCTGCAACGAGCTGCCCTGGCGGCAGGATATCGCCTCTTTGAACTATATCCTCTCCTCCAATGTGTGGCAGCAGGACCATAACGGCTTCACCCACCAGGACCCCGGCTTCCTGGACCACGTGGCAAACAAGAAGGCGGACGTGGTGCGCATCTATCTGCCCCCGGACGCCAACTGCCTGCTGAGCGTGTTCGACCACTGCATCAAGAGCCGGAACTATGTGAACGTCATGGTGGCCAGCAAGCATCCCCGCCCCCAGTGGCTCACCATGGACCAGGCGGTGAAGCACTGCACCCAGGGCATCGGTATCTGGGACTGGGCCTCCAACGACCAGGGGGAGGAGCCGGACGTGGTCATGGCCTGCTGCGGCGACACACCCACTCTGGAGACGCTGGCGGCGGTGACGATCCTGCGGAAGGAGCTGCCAGAGCTGAAGATCCGGGTGGTGAACGTGGTGGACCTGATGAAGCTCCAGCCCCACACGGAGCATCCCCACGGCCTCACGGACATGGAGTACGATATGCTCTTCACCCAGGACAAGCCCATCATCTTCGCCTACCACGGCTATCCCACGCTGATCCATGAGCTGACCTACCGCCGGCACAACAAGCATCTTCACGTCCGCGGCTACAAGGAGGAGGGCACCATCACCACGCCCTTCGACATGCGGGTCCTCAACGATATCGACCGGTTCCATCTGGTGATCGACGTGGTCCAGCGGCTACACTCCCTGGGTAACCGGGGGGCCTATCTGGTCCAGCGGATGAACGACAAGCTGGTGGAGCACCGCCAGTATATCAAGGATCACGGCGTGGACCTGCCGGAGATCCGGGAGTGGAAGTGGAACAACGGCAAGGGAATTGAGTGAGCCGCTTTTATCAGCAAAGTAGAAGTGCCCCGCCTCGAAAGAGGCGGGGCACTTCTGACGCTGTTTTAGAATTGCGGGGTGAAAATGGTGGTTCCATCTTCTTCCGTGACCACATAGAAGCCGTGACATGTCAGGTCCAGCAGCTGCTGCAGGGCTGCCGGTGAGGCGGCATAGTCCTTGACGCTCTCCGGGGCTATCCAGTCTGTGCCATCTTCCGAATTGTCCTGATGGTAGGCCAGATTGCGGGCCTCGATCCAGTCCGGCAGGGCCTGGTCCACTTCCTCCAGTGTCACAGAGCGGGTCACTGTGGTACCGTCCGGGGCGGCGTAGGTCCACTGGACCTGCTCCAGGTTGCCGATCAGCGCCAGAAGGGTGGGGGCGGTGGCGTACATTCGTTTGTCGATGTCGCGCTCCACACCCAGTACATGAGCGGTGACGCTGTCGAAGTGAATGGTCAGGCCATAGGGCTCGCTGGTGGTTTGCAGGCTGATGGTGTAGTTATAGGGGAGCTCCATACTGGAAAGCCAGAGGCCGATCTCATGGACCAGGTTCCCCACGGCAGTGGCGTCGCCTACATAGGGGGTGCGGGCGTCGTAGATCCACAGTGTGGATTCAAGAATAGTGGTGCCGTTCTGCCAGACCAGCCTGCCACAGACCCAGACTTCCTTAAGCCCCTCCAGTGGGACCCGAAGGTCTACTAGATCGTTTGGGTGAATGAAAGAGGCTCTCGCTTCACGGGCGGTGAAAGAAACAACCCCATCTTCTGTCTCATCCTGTTCCCAGCCGTAGAAGGCATTGACAGCATACAGGCAGTCCACATTGACAGACAGGGTGTCCCCATCCACAATTTCCACGAGGCGAACCCCCACATCATTGGCTTGTCCCGGCCCGCCAATGATGAAGATTTTTGTAAGAATCACTGCCGCCAGCACCAGCGTGGTGCAGGCCACCGCCAGCCATACTCTCCGCCGGTTCCTGCGCCGCACCTTTTTCAGATAGTCCACCTCCCGGGCGGTCTCTTCGGCGTCTTTTGCCGCCGCTTCCGTTTCCTTCGCCCCCATAGCGGCCCGCTTGGCCGCACAGGCGGGGCAGGACGCCAGATGGGCCTCCACCGCCATGTTGGTCTCCTCCGAGGTCAGCCTTTCCACATAGGTGGGCAGCAGGTCCTCCACAATGGCGCAGGATAATTCAGGAATGTTCTTCATGGTCTGCTCCTCCTTTCCGCAGTGCCTCCTTGCCCCGGTAAAACGTCACCCGGGCCCAGATCTCCGTCCGTCCCAGCACGTCCCCGATCTCCCGGAAGCTGAGGCCCCCGAAGGCCCGGAGGTACACCACCTCCCGGGTGCTGGGGGGCAGGGCATGGATCTGCCGCAGCAGGTCCAGATGGCCCTGCCGGGTGAGCACGTCCTCCTCCGCGGAGGGGCCCGGCAGGCCGTCCTCCGGCAGGGGCTCCTCCGGTTTTCGTTTCCGCAGGTGCTGGTACCACAGGTGCTTGGCGATCTGGCACAGCCAGACGGACACCTTGCAGGAGCCGTTGAACCGGTCGATGGACCGGACGGCCTGGTAGAAGGTCTCCTGGGTCAGCTCCTCCGCCAGGTCGGCGTCATGGCACTGGGAGAGGAGAAATTTATAGACGGTCCTGGCATGGGCCTGGTAAATTTCTTCCATGTTGGCCAAGGGCATCTCCCTCCTCTCTGTCAGGTATGTCCGGCTGGCGGGGGATTCGTTACACGGATTTGAAAAAAATTCTCTATCCCGGCAGGGAGAGGGATGGGCCGCCGTCACGGCGGCCGCGGGGGATTCTGCTCCCGCAGGGGATGCGCCCCCCATTTTCTTTTTGAGACATCAAAAAGAAAATGCGCCGCGCCCGGTGGAAAAGAAAACATGTTCGGCGGGTCGGCCTGCGCAGGCGCAGCCCTCCTGCCGCCGGCGGGGGAAGGTTGGCAGTCCCTTGCGGCAGTCAGAGACGGAAACGCGCCGCCCTTGGGGAAACCTCCAGCCCGGGGAGGTACAGGGATACCCCCTGCCCCTCTCCCCGATGCCGCTCACGTTCCCGCGAAGAACCAGGCAGCGCCTAGCGAAGCGGAAGGCGCGGAAAGAGAAGCTGGTCGAATGCATCCTTGCACCCCGACGCTGTCGGCACCATCCGCCACGGGACAGCAGTCACGACCTCGCAGAAGATGATAGCGTGCCCGAAGGCAAGCCCAAATCGGCGCTTGTACCGATACGCCGACCCCCGTCAGCACAGAGGCGCGAATGCGCCGGCGTGCGCCAAAAGCGGCCTTTTCTTTTGGGCCGCGCATTGCCCAGCCATCCTCATGGCTGAATCCACCCGGGCGGCAGATTGCCGCCCCTGCGGCGTCTCCGGAAGAAAGCCCCCTCTCTGGGGGCGGGGAAGCAAAAAAAGGCGGCCGGCCCTCCGGCCAGCCGCCCCACGGTCTGTCTTTATGCCAAAAATCCCTTGAGGATCCGGTCCTCCGCTTCCTCCTCGGTGAGGCCCAGGGTCTCCAGCTTCAGCAGCTGGTCCCCGGCGATCTTGCCGATGGCGGCCTCGTGGATCAGCTGGGCCTCGGTGTCGTTGGCGGCGATCTCCGGCACGGAGCTGATCTTGGCCTGTCCCATAATAATGGAGTCGCACTGCACATGGCCGAAGCACTTGGCGTTGCCCACCACGCAGGGGCGGAACACCTGGGAGGACTCGTCCTGGGCCACAGACCGGGAGATGACCCGGCCCTTGGCGTCCTCACCGTTCAGCTCGATGACCATGTCGCTGTCCGCCACTTGGCGGCCGTGGGTCAGCAGCCGCTCTGTGATGACGGCCTCGGCCCCCTTGCCGCAGACGATCTTGGTGTACCGCTTGGTGGAGTCCACGCCCCGGATCTGCACCGTGTCCATCTGGATGGAGGCGCCCTCCTCCAGATACACGATGGTCTGGGGGTTCATGATCTTCTCACCCCTGCCGTCCCCCTCGGCGTAGTGCTTTTCCGAGTAGTGGACATGGGAGTTTTTGCCCACATGGAAGGTGTGGATGCCGTCGTGGCGGGACTCCTGGTCGCCGCAGTTGTGGATGCCGCAGCCGGCCACGATCTCCACATCGCAGTCCTCGCCGATGTAGAAGTCGTTGTACACCGTCTCTTCCACACCGGACTTGGTGATGATGACGGGGATGTGGCAGGTCTCGCCCTTGGTCCCGTCCAGAATCCGGATGTCGATGCCGGCGTGGCCGTCGGTCCGGTCGTCGATCTTGATGTGCTCCGTGGACACCCGGCCGTCACAGCCGCAGTCCTTACGGATGTTGAAGGCCCCCACGGGCTTACCGATCAGGTCCGCGATCTTCTCCAGCAGCTCCCGGTCCACCTGTGTGTCCATCATACAGCAGCACCTTCTTTCGTCAGCACCGGGCACCCGGACAGGGTGTCCGCCAGGATCTGAGGCAGGATCTCCTCGGGTGTGCCCCGGTGGCGCAGCTCCCCGTCGCCCACCACGATGATCTCGTCTGCCAGGGAGATGATCCGCTCCTGGTGGGAGATGATAATCATGGTCGCGGTGCCGCTGGCGTGGATCTGTTCAAACGTCTCTGTCAGCCGGGCGAAGCTCCACAGGTCGATGCCCGCCTCCGGCTCGTCGAAGATCATCAGCTGGCTGCTGCGGGCCAGGATGGTGGCAATCTCGATGCGCTTCACCTCGCCGCCGGAGAGGGAGGCGTCCACCTCCCGGTCCAGATAGTCATTGGCGCACAGGCCCACCTTCGTCAGGTACTGGCAGCACTGGTCCTTGGACAGCTTCTCATTCCCGGAGGCGATGGTCAGCAGGTTGCGGACCGTCAGCCCCTTGAACCGGGGGGGCTGCTGGAAGCCGTAGCTGATGCCCAGACGGGCCCGCTCCGTGATTCCCAGGTCCGTGATATCCTGACCGTTCCACAGAATCTGGCCGCCGGTGGGCTTCACCAGACCCATGATGATCTTGGCCAGGGTGGTCTTGCCGCCGCCGTTGGGACCGGTGAACACCACCAGTCGGTGGTCGTCGATGGTCAGGGAGATGTCGTTTAAGATCCCCAGCTCACTGTCGCCCTCCCGGACGGCGTAGCTGATATGTTTCAATTCCAGCATACAATCGGAACCTCCTTTGCTGGCATCAATCCTCGCAGTTTCCCTATTTTAACAGAAACAACGGGAAAAAGCAATGAAAAAGGGAACTCTCGTCCTATGATATTTTAACCCTGGGGCGAATTTCATACGTGTGATTTTTGCAACAGGAACCGTTTTTTCCCAAGCGCATACACTGGGGAGAAAAGGAGGGACCTGGATGGAACAGACCATACATACTCCGGAGACCTATGACTTCCGGAAATACGACCAGATCTGGCGGCGGGTGGCCCCCAACCTGGAGCCCTATCCCGACCTGCGGGAGCCGGCGGTGCCCGCGATGGCGCCCCTGGCCTCTGGTGCCGCACCGCGGGCTTCCCAGCCGCCGGCCGGTGAGGACTTGGAGCACCTGCCCGGTGCGGAGGAGAACCCCTGCTGCATGGGCACCATGGCGCAGGAGGAACTGGGAGTGATCGAAGGGTTCATCGAGGTGGAGCTGGCAGATAGGCGGACCTATCAGGCATTCGCCCGGCGGGCACCGGCTTTCGCCCGGGGGACGATGCGGGATTTGGCAAACGCGTCGGGCGCAGCTGCCCGGCGGCTGATGACGGCCTACTACCTCATCACTGGGAACTGCTACCGCCCGGCGGTGGCCAGCGGACGGATTTCCATAGATAGCTGGTGCCCCGCCCTGCGGGAGCGGTACCATGTGGAGGCCTGCAACGGCATGAACTACCTGCGGGCGGGGGAGGAGACCACAGACCCCTGCCTGGGGCGGCTGCTGAAGGAGCTGGGAGAGGAATCCTACCGTCAGGCGGACCAGCTGATGGCCCTGCTGGAGCGGGCGCTGTGAGCGGAAAGAGGGGAAGGGCGCCGAAAAAACGCCGTTCCCCTCTTTTCCATGGCCGGAAAATGTGTTATACTAAATCTTAAATTTTGAAATCCAGCGGGAGGAACGGGATGTTTACCGGCTTTACAGACGAGACTGTGGACTTTATGTGGGGCATCCGCTTCAACAACGAGCGGGCCTGGTTTGAAGCTCACAAGGAGATTTATCTGACGCACTTTTATCAGCCCATGCGGGAGCTGGGGGACGAGCTCTATGACTACATCGCCGCCAAGCGGCCGGATCTGGGGCTCATCCGCAAGGTGACCCGGATCTACCGGGACGTCCGGCGGCTCCACGGCCGGGGGCCTTATAAGGAGAGCCTGTGGTTCTCTATCGAGCAGCCCTCGGAGGAGTGGACGGCCCACCCCACCTTCTGGTTCGAGCTGATGCCGGAGGGGTGGACCTGCGGCATGGGGTATTATATGCCCAAGCCGCTGACGATGGCCAAGCTGCGGGCCCGGATCGACCGGGACCCCGCCGCCATGGAGAAGCTGATGCGGAAGCTGAACCGCCAGAAGGAACTTGTCCTGGAGACGGAGGACTACAAGCGCCCCAGGGCCCCGGCCCCTTCCAAACTGCTGGAGCCCTGGTACCGGGCCAGGAGCTTCACCATCTGTCACAATGACAAGCTGACGGACGAGCTGTTCAGCCGGGACATCGTGGAGCGCCTGAGACAGGACTTCACCTTCCTGCTGCCCTATTACGACTACTTCGTCACCCTGGAGGGCGACCCGGATCCCCGGGATGCCGCCCCGGTCTGATTTTACAAAAGGAGAGCGATCAAAGATGAAAGCATGTCCCGAGAGAAGCGCGGCCCTGGCGCTGCTGCGCAAGTACAATGCCGAGCCCTTCCATATCCAGCACGGCCTGACGGTGGAGGGCGTCATGCGCTGGTACGCTCAGGAGCTGGGTTACGGCGAGGACGCGGATTTCTGGGCCGCCGTGGGCCTGCTCCACGATGTGGACTTTGAGAAGTGGCCGGAGGCGCACTGCAAAAAGGCTCCGGAGCTGCTGGCGGAGATCGGCTGCAGCGACGAGCTCATCCACGCCGTATGCAGCCACGGATACGGCCTGTGCTCTGACGTGGAGCCCACGGAGGAGATGGAGAAGGTCCTCTTTGCCGCGGACGAGCTGACGGGCCTCATCGGCGCGGCGGCGCTGATGCGCCCCAGCAAGAGCTGCCAGGACATGGAGGTCAGCTCCCTGAAGAAGAAGTTCAAGGACAAGAAGTTCGCCGCCGGCTGCTCCCGGGACGTCATCAAGACCGGGGCCGAGCGGCTGGGGTGGACGCTGGAAGAGCTGATGGAAAAAACCCTCCAGGCTCAGCGGAGCTGCGAGGAGAGCGTGGCGGCCCAGATGGCGGCCCTGTAACCCTGTATGGAAAACTGAGAACAGCCGGCCCTGGTGGGGGCCGGCTGTTCCTGATTCAGCGGGGGAGGGCGGTCAGAGGAGCTTTTCATAGGCGATTTTCTCACTGTTGTCGAACCGGATGGTGCCCCGGTACTGAAACCCCTGCTTGGCCAGGATATTCTGCATTTTATGATTTCCCGCGTCTGTGTCCACCCGAAATTCCCGGACCCCCCGATCCCGGCACAGGTCCTCCACCAGCTGGAAGGCCGTACCGGCGGCGCCCCGGCCCCGGGCCGCGTCGGATAGGGCCAGGCGGTGTACCACTACATAGGGCTCCTCCCGGGCCCAGGTGCCGTTCAGATGGTCGTAGGCCGGTTCTCCGTCGAAATCGACGCAGAGGTAGCCTAGAGGGATGCCGTCCTCCTCCAGAAAATACCCTTTTCCCGTTCGGACGTCCCGTTCCAGGCAGTCCCGGCCCGGATAGCCCGTCTGCCACTGGTCGATCCCCTGTGCCCGCAGGTGGGCCTTGGCCTGGTTGATGATGTCCATAGCCAGCTCCACCTCGGAAAGTGCGGCGGCTCTCAGTCTGCGCATACGACTCCTCCTTTTGGTGCCGCGCCGGGAAACTACCGCACCGCTCTTGACGGACCGTTTCCGGGTGCAGTACAATATCCAATGGAATTTTTTCAAGATACTGGATTTCCTGTATATTATATGATTCATCTAATATCTTGTCAATAGAGAGGGGAGAAACGTTTGGAGATCAACGCAGTGGTGTCGGAGAACGCCCGGCGGCTCCGGGAGGAGAAGCGGCTGACGCTGGACGAGGCCGCCCGGCTGACGGGGGTGTCCCGCAGTATGCTGGCCCAGATCGAGAAGGGGGACGTGAACCCCACCATCTCCATGGTGTGGAAGATCGCCAACGGTTACAAGGTGTCTTTCACCTCGCTGGTGGAGCCGGCCCGGGAGCGGCCGGTGCTGCTGCGGGGCGATGACGCGCCGATTCTGGAGGAGGATGGGGGGAGGTACCGGAACTGCCCGGCCTTCCCCTTTGACGGGGAGCGGGGGTTCGAGACCTATCGGATCGTGATGCTCCCCGGCGGCGCACTGGAGGCCCAGCCCCATCTGCCGGGGACGGAGGAGTATGTGACCGTCTTCGCCGGGGAGGCGGAGATCGGCCTGCCGGGGGAGACCTACCGGCTCCGGACCGGCGACTCCCTGCGCTTCCCGGCGGACCAGCCCCACCGCTACCGGAACCCGGGGACGGAGGAGACTCAACTCAGTATGCTGATCTGGTACAGGCATTAAAGAACCAGCCCGGGCCTGACGGCCCGGGCTGGGGCATTTTTCAGGAGAGGGGGCCGGGTCACCGCCTCCGCCGGCCCCATAGGAAGCCCAGGGAGAACAGCACCGCCAGCATCAGCAGGGAGAGCGCATTGGCCGCCAAGGTTTCCGGCGGCCCCCAGCTGTGATTGGAAAAGGGGATCACCAGCCGGCAGGCCAGGGAAAACAGCGGGAGGCCGGGGTACTGCCCCAGCCCCGCCAGCAGGAAGCTCCGGGCCTCACTGGAGACAAAGTGGAACTGCCACACGTACAGGGCAAAGCTCACCAGGCTGGGCCACTGGGTCAGCAGCAGGCAGGCGGGGTAGCTCCTTTCGGAGCGGCCGCACAGATGCCCCAGCCAGAGGCAGAACACGATGGCTGCAGGCACCTGGATATAAAATGCCAGTGTAAACAGGAAGGCAGGGCCGTTCAGGGACACGGCGGTGAGCCAGTTGCACAGCCAGCCCCACAGGCCGGGCACCAGGGCCAGCAGCAGGAGCTTCCAGGTCTTCATAGGGCGCCTCCTTTTCAAAAAGAAAGAGGTGTCTCTGCTTGAAAGAAACAGAAACACCTCCTGATGCTTTATTCCATGCTGATAATATAATAGTACACAGGCTGTCCGCCGGAGAGGACCGCCACCTCCGCACCGGGACACACCTCTTCAAACAGGGCCCCGGCCTTCTGAGCGTCCGCCTCCTGCACATCCTCGCCGAAGTACAGGGAGATGAAGGAGGCCTCCCGCCCGGCGGCGTCCTCCGCCAGCTTGTGGAGCAGCGTGTCAAGGGAACCGTCCGTGTCGAAGAGCTTGCCTTCCTCCAGGGCCAGATAATCGCCCTCCTTGATGGCGAAGCCGTCGAAGTCGGAGTCCCGGGCGGCGTATGTGATCTGGGCCGTGGTGACGGAGCTGAGGCTTCCCGTCATGGCGTCAGTAATGGTCTGGGCATCCGGCGCGTCGAAATCCACGTTCATCATGGCAGTGATGCCCTGGGGCACGGTCTTGGTGGGGATCACCACCACCTGCTTCTCCGTCAGGGCGGCACACTGCTGGGCTGCCATAATAATGTTGCCGTTGTTGGGCAGGACGAACACCGTCTCCGCCGGGATCTTGTTCACGCCCTCCAGAATACTCTCGGTGGAGGGGTTCATGGTCTGCCCACCGGACACCACACCGTCGGCCCCCAGGTCCCGGAACACGGCGGCCAGGCCGTCCCCGGCGCACACCGCCAGAAAGCCGTAGGGCTTCTCCGGCGCCGCCACGGCGGGCGTTTCTTCCGCGGGGACGGACTCCAGCTCCGCCTCCACCGCGTCCAGGTCATCGGTGCTCTGGACGTGTTTGCCCGCGGCCAGGTCGTCCGCCTGGGTCCGCATGTTCTCGATCTTGGCCAGCTCCAGAGTGCCGTACTTCTGGGCCTCGTTCAGGGCGTTGCCGGGGATGTTGGTGTGGACGTGGACCTTAAAGGCCTCATCGTCCTCGCCGATCACCAGACTGTCACCGATGCTGTTGAGATATGTCCGCAGCGGCTCCAGCGAGATATCGGCCATGGCCTTGCGGACGATGAATACCGTGTCGAAGGCGAAGGTGATGTCCTCCGCCGCCATGGTGGCGAAGTCTGCCTTCTCCTCTCTGGACTCGCCAGCCTCCGTCTCGGGCATGGGCTCGCCCCGCAGTTCCGCCAGCATGCCGTCCAGGATCAGGAGATAGCCCTTGCCGCCGGCGTCCACCACGCCGGCCTTTTTCAGCACCGGGTTCATCTCCGTGGTCTGGGCCAGGGCGGCATAGCCCACCCGGATGGCGTCCTCCAGGACCCGCTCCAGGTCCGTCTCTCCGGCGGCGGCTGTGTCCACCGCCTGCTTGGCGGCAAGACGGGAGACGGTGAGTACCGTGCCCTCGGCGGGCTTCATCACCGCCTTGTAGGCGGCGGAGACACCCTCCTGCATGGCGGCGGCGAAAGCGGCGGCGTCCGCAGTCTCCCGGCCCTTCAGGGCCTTGGACAGGCCTCGGAACAGCAGGGAGAGAATGACGCCGGAATTGCCGCGGGCCCCCCGCAGCAGGGCGGAGGCAGTGACGGAGGCCGCCTGCTCCACAGTGGCGGGCTCGCTCTTGCGCAGCTCCGTCACGGCGGTGCCGATGGTCATGGACATATTGGTGCCCGTGTCGCCGTCGGGCACGGGAAAGACGTTCAGGTCGTTGATGGCCTGCTTCTGGGCCGTGATGACGGCTGCGCCGTGGAGCACCATCCGCTTGAACAGTGCGCCGGTGATTTGTTCGTTCATCTGTCTCGTTCCTCCCTCACAGGGTCATGGAATCCACGCACACGTCCACGTCCTTGACGGTGACGCCGGTGTTCCGGGTGACGACATAGCGCACTTCATTCATGATGGAGCGGCAGACCGCGGGGAGATTGACGCCGTTTTCCACGATGATGTGGAGCTCGATGGAGATGGAGTTGTCGTCGTGATAAGTGATGCTGACGCCCTTGCTCATGGCCTCCCGGCGCAACAGATGCACCAGGCCGTCCGTCATGGAGCGGTAGGCCATGCCCTTGACGCCGAAGCAGTTGGTGGCCGCCATGCCGGTGATGTTGGAGAAGACGGCGCTGCTGACGGTGATATCGCCGTGGTCAGACTTGAATTGAATCATGAGAACGTCCTTTCTTTCCCAGGAGTTTGGCACGAAGGGCGGCGGGCCGCCTGCTCTGGACAGCGGCTGTCCACAGCCTGTACTTTGAGAACCTTATTATATACGATTCCCCGTGAAAGTACAAGTCTAAAAAAGACCCGGCTCCGGCGCGGAAAGCTATTGAAATCTTCCGCGGCTTGCCGTAAAATAGACAAATCACGGGATTTTTCAGAAACTGAAGGCCACAGAGGTGAAGGCTGGAGGGGAAAGGAGAGCGACCCAATGAAAAACAAGGGCCCGCTGTATGTGCTGACCTGCTATGTCATCTGGGGCCTGCTGCCCATCTTCTGGAAGCTGCTGGCCCAGGTGGATTCCCTGTATGTGCTGGCCAGCCGCATCGTGTGGTCCATGGTGCTCACCGGAGGCATCCTGCTGCTGCGGCGGGACCGGCTGGCCGGTGTGCGGGCCGCGTTCCGGGACCGGAGGGAGTGGGGGCTGCTGGCCGCTGCGGGCTGCGTGGTCTGCGTCAACTGGGGCGTCTACATCTGGGCGGTGGCCAACGGGCACATGATCGATTCCAGCCTCGCCTACTATATGAATCCCATCCTGGCGATCCTGTTGGGGACGGTCCTGTTCCGAGAGCGGCTGACAAAGCTCCAGTGGCTGGCGGTGGCGGTGACCTTCGCGGGACTGGTAATCACTGTCATTCGCTACCGGCAGATTCCCTGGATCGCCCTGGTGATCGGCGGCAGCTTTGCTGTTTACGGGGCGCTGAAGAAGCAGGTCCGTTCCGACGCGGCGGTCTCCACCTTTGTGGAGACGCTGACCCTGGCGCCCTTTGCCCTGGTGCTGATCTTCTGGATGGAGGCCCACGGCACCGGCGCCGCCGGGGTCCTCTCTGGTTGGCAGTGGCTGCTGCTGCCGGTGTCCGGCGTGGTGACCACTGTGCCGCTGATGTTCTTCGCCGCCGGCATGAAGACCACGCCAATGACCCTCTCCGGCATTCTGATGTATATCAACCCCACCATGCAGCTGCTGCTGTCCGTGGCGCTGTATGGAGAGGCATTCACCGCCACCCACGCCATTTTGTTCGGCTTCGTCTGGACAGGGCTGATCCTGTACCTGATCTCCGGCGCCCGCGAGAGCCGGAGGCACCGAGAGGAGGAAAAACCATGCGTGTGATTACCGGCACTGCCCGCGGCCGCCGGCTGAAGGAGCTGGAAGGGACGGAGACCCGCCCCACCACCGACCGGGTGAAGGAGGGGCTCTTCAGCGCCCTGCAGTTCGACATCGAGGGGCGCCGGGTGCTGGACCTGTTCGCCGGAACCGGCCAGCTGGGCATCGAGTGCCTCAGCCGGGGTGCCGCCTCTGCCGTGTTCGTGGACCGGCGGGCCGACGCCGTGAAGCTGATTCGGGAGAATTTGAAGCTGACGGAGCTCCAGGACCGGGCCCGGGTAGTGGCGGGGGACTCCATGGAGTTTCTGCGGTCACTGCGGGAGCGGTTTGACATCGTGTTTCTGGACCCTCCCTATGAGGCGGGGCTGCTGGAGCCCGCCGTCGCCCATCTGACAGCGTTTGACATTCTCAATCCCCATGGTATAATTGTGGCAGAACACCCGGCGGACCGGAGCCTTCCGGCGCCTGCGGCGCCCTACCGGGTGCGCCGCACCTACCGTTACGGCAGGATCGCCCTGACGCTGATCCGCCGGGGCGGAGACCGAGAAAACGAGGAATGACCCCCATGAGAACAGCGATTTGCTCCGGCTCTTTCGACCCCATCACCCTGGGGCATTTGGATATCATCCGGCGGGCGGCTGCCTGCTTTGACCGGGTCTGTGTCTGTGTCAGCCCCAACGCTGAAAAGCGAAACCAGATGTTCACACCGGAGCAGAAGCTCCAGCTGGTGCGGACGGCGGTGGCGGACCTGCCCAATGTGGAGGCGGAGCTGTGGCCGGGCCTGCTGGCGGATTTCGCGGTGCGGCACCATGCCTCCGCCATCGTCCGGGGCGTGCGCAACACCACGGACTTTGACGTGGAATATCAGATGGCTCTCATCAACCGGGGGATCCATCCGGAGCTGGAAACGCTGCTGCTGCCTGCCAGCGCGGCATATCAGCACTTCAGCTCCTCCATGGCTCGGGAGATGATCCGCTATCACCAGCCGCTTGAAAACTATTTGCCCGCGTCCATCGTGCCTCTGGTGCGGGAGATGACGGAAAAGAAGGAAGGATGAGTCCCATGGCAAATGATGTGAACCGTTTGATCGATATGCTGTACGAGCGGATCGAGGACGCCAAGTCCCCGGCCCTGAAACCCAATATGAGCATGGTGGACCGGGACGAGCTGCTGGATCTGCTGGACGAGCTGCGGGCCCAGCTGCCGGTGGAGATCAAGCGCGCCCAGGAGCTGCTCTCCGCCCGGGACAAGTTTGTGGAGGATGCCAAGCGGGACGTGGACCGGATGATGCGTCAGGCGGAGCTGGATGCCAAGACCAAGGTGTCCGACAGCGAGGTACTCTATGCGGCCAAGGAGAAGGCCCGCCAGATGGTGGCCCGGGCGGAGGAGCGCTGCCGCCAGTTGTACCAGGTGACCAATGAGTATGCCGAGGACGCCCTGGCCCGCACGGAGGAGGCGGTGCAGATGGCGCTGGATGAGGTGAAGCAGCAGCGGGTGCGGTTCCGCAGTGCCTCCGCTGCCAAAATGCAGGAGCAGCGGGACAAGCTGGACGGCAGGACCCCGCCCCAGGAGGATGGCGGCGAGGAGTGATGCCGCAGGTCAACCGTAATCTTAAAAATTTGTGAAAAACGCCAAAGGATTTGGCGAAACTTTTTTGGAATACTCTAGATGTTGCGGAGAAAATGAAAAAAAGCACCCCATGGCACAAGTTCTTGCGTCATGGGGTGTTTTTTATTTTACGTAAACTTGTCGAAGAGATGTCGAACATCTGTTTTAAAATGGCGATTTTGGCCGAAAAATGCCATAATTTGGCGTTCTTAGCGGCGGTTTTCCCGGAAAAAACTGCTTGCAATCCCGGCCAATTTCGCTTATACTCAGAGCATGTGGTGGGGAAAAGTGGGTAAAAGTAGAGACTAAGTGCCAAAGAGACCCCATCCAGACCCAAAAAACGCGGGAAAGGGGGGATCAACCGTGGCCAGGCTGTTGGGAAAATCCAACAACAGCATCGACTCCAAGGGCCGTCTGGTGATCCCCTCCGCCATGCGGGAGGCCCTGGGCGACACGTTCTACATTACCATCGGCGCGGAGCACTGCCTGACCATTTACCCTCAGGCCAAGTGGGACCAGATGTCCGAGGAGATGGACGACCTCTCCTATACAGAGGCCCGGGCGCTGACGCTGCTGTACGCCAACGCCGTCCAGTGCGAGCCGGACGCCCAGGGGCGGGTGCTGATCCCTGCCAGCCTTCGGGCCCACGCGGGACTGAAAAAGACCGCCACCATCGTGGGATTGAATTCCTTCGCCGAGATCTGGGACGAGAAGACCTGGACGGAGCGGGAGCAGCGGATGCTGGAGAGCGACGATATGGCCGCGGCCATGGACGCCCTGGCCCGTGTCCGGCGCAGCCGCGGGTGAGTGCCGATGGAATACACGCACAAGCCTGTTCTGCTGGACGCCTGCATCCAAGCACTGAACATCCGCCCCGATGGGATCTATGTGGACGGCACCCTGGGACGAGCCGGACACTCACGGGAGATCGCCGGGCGGCTGACCACCGGGCGGCTCATCTGCATCGACCGGGACCAGGCCGCCATCGACGCGGCGCAGGACCGTCTGGCCCCCTGGCTGGACCGGGTGACGCTGATCCACAGCAACTTTTCGGAATTGAAGGAGGTCCTGTCCCGGTGCGGTGTCAGCGGCGCCGACGGGATGCTCTTTGACTTGGGCGTGTCCTCTCCCCAGCTGGACGACGCCTCACGGGGCTTCTCCTATATGCAGGACGCCCCGCTGGACATGCGGATGGACACCTCCGCCCCCCTGAGCGCCGCGGACATCGTGAACACCTGGAGCCAGGAGGAGCTGCGGCGCATCCTGTTTGAATACGGCGAGGAGCGGTACGCCCCCGCCATCGCGAGAGCCATCGTCCGGGCGCGGGAGACCGCGCCTGTGAAGACCACCCTGGAGCTGGTGGAGATCATCAAGAGCGCCATGCCTCCCGCAGCTCTGCGGGAGAAGCAGCACCCGGCCAAGCGGAGCTTTCAGGCCATCCGGATCGCGGTCAACGGTGAACTGGATGCCCTGCCCCCCATGCTGCGGGCGGCGGTGGACGGGCTGAACCCCGGCGGTCGCCTGGCCGTCATCACCTTCCACTCTCTGGAGGACCGGATCGTCAAGCGGACGCTGGCGGAGCTGGCCCGGGGATGCGTCTGCCCGCCGGAGTTTCCGGTGTGCGTGTGCGGCAAAAAGCCCCAGGTGCGGCTGGTGACCCGCAAGCCCGTCACGGCGGGCGGCGCGGAGCTGGAGGAGAATCCAAGGGCCCGCAGCGCCAAGCTGCGGGTGGCGGAAAAGTGCGGCTTTGACCTTTGACCACACCGGGACTATCCGGTGTTAATGTGTGTGAGAACGGCTCCGTGCCGGTATGGCGGAGCAAAAGGAGGGACCTTCTTTGGCAGCAGCGCGGGAACTGCGGTACAACAGCCGCAGCGCGGTATATGGGGACTTGGCGTACGACCTGGACCGGGAAGTCCGGGAGCGCGCTCTTCGGCACGCCGGAGAGGCTCCCCGTCACCAGACGGCGGTAGAGGCCGTCCCCAAGGCGAAGCCCCGGGTGCGGAGCCTCTCCAAGGCGCAGGTACGCCAGCGGCAGAAGGTGTCCGTCCTCTCCGTTTTGGGCGTGGGCGCGGCCATCGGCCTTGCAGTGATGGTGCTGATGGGCTACATCCAGCTGACGATCATCTCCGACGAGGTAGTGTCCCTCCAGAACCAGCTGGAGGAGCTGCAGACGGAGAACGTCACACTCACCGCCCAGCACGAGCAGATGTTTGACCTGGCCACCGTGAAAGAGGTGGCGGAGGCGGCGGGCATGAGCAAGCCCAGCAGCAGCCAGATCTATTACATCGATCTGTCGGAGGGCGACAGTGCCGTGGTCTATCAGCAGGAGGAGTCCAATCTGCTCAGCCGTTTGCTGACCTCGCTGAACCACGGGATCTACGCCGTGGTGGAATATTTTGAGTGACGGCCGCACTATAATGAAGCGAACGGTGGGGAGTAAGAAGGGGGCCTTCTTACTCCTTGCTTTGGTATTGCGTATGGACGGGGGAAGCGGCCCCGGCGTTCCGAAAGGAGAACAGGCATGACGGACAGACCCAGAAGAAAGAGCGATGCCGCCCGCCGGGCGAACCAGGTAATCCGGGGCAGGACGATGCTCATCATGCTGCTGTTGGGTGTGGCCTCCTTCACAGTGCTGTTTTGGAAGCTGTACGATCTGCAGATCAACCGGCACGACGAACTGAAGGCCGAGGCGGTGAGCCAGCAGACCGACAGCATGGTCATCAGCGCCTCCCGGGGGACGATCTACGACAAAAACGGCGAGATCATGGCCATCTCCTACTCCACGGAGACAGTCTTACTGGATCCCGGTGGCGTCCAGGACTTTGTAGAGTCCCAGGAGCAGAAGATCCAGGATGCGGCCGAGGAGGCTGCCGAGAAGGGAGCGCCTTACACGGCGCCGGAGGTGCTGGACCAGGCGTATATCGCCCGGGGCCTCAGCCGCATTCTGGATGTGGAGGAGGAGACCATCCTGGAGCACCTGGAGAACACCGCCAACCGATACTGGGAGGTCAAAAAGAAGGTAGACCAGGACGTGGCCGACGAGGTCCGCCGGTTCATCAACGGAGAGATCGACGATGAGGGGAACCAGCTTACCACGGTGGACGAGGACGGCAACACCGTTCTCATCTCTACCGGCGGGCGGCCCACCCGGCTCCAAGGCATCTCCCTGACGCCGGACACCAAGCGGCTGTATCCCTTCGGCTCTCTGGCAGGCAATGTGATAGGGTTCGTCAATGCCAACAATATGGGCGCCTACGGGCTGGAGGCGTCCTATGATGACGTGCTCAGCGGCAGCACTGGACTGACCATCACGCCTACCAACGTAAACGGCACGCCGTTGTTGTTCAGCGGCGGCGAGCAGATGTTTGATGCGGAGAATGGCAGCAGCTTGGTGCTGACTCTGGACACCAACGTCCAGTACGCCCTGGAAAAGGGCCTGGAGAGTATGCTGGATAAGTACGACGCGGCCAACGGCGGCACCGGCATCGTCATGGACGTGAACACCGGCGGCATTGTGGCCATGGCCTCCTATCCCAACTATGATCCGGGAGACTTTTCCACCATCTATACTGAGGGGCTTCAGGCGGAATTGGATGCCGCTCTGGCGGAGATCCAGCAGAACCGCAGCACCTACGAGACGGAGGAGGCGTACAATCAGGCGCTGGCGAATGCCCGGGCCACCATCCAGTTCAAGCAGTGGCGGAACAAGTGCTATCAGGACACCTACGAGCCCGGCTCCACCTTCAAGCCCATCACGCTGGCCACGGCCCTGGAGGAGGGCGTGGTGAACATGAACACCACCTTCACCTGCACCGGCTCCATCCACGTGGAGGGCTGGGGAAAGCCCATCAACTGCTCCAAGCGGGCCGGCCACGGCACCCAGACCCTGAAGGTGGCTACCGGCAACTCCTGCAACCCGGCCTTCGTCACCATGGGCCTGAAGATCGGCACGGAGGCATACTACCGCTATCTGAAATCCTTCGGCCTCATGGAGACCACCGGTATCGACCTGCCTGCGGAGGCGGAAGGCATCTTTGCCAATGAGGACAGCTTCAACTCCAACGTGGTTTCCCTGGCGGCCTACTCCTTCGGACAGACCTTCAACGTCACGCCCCTGGAGCTGATCCGGGCCCAGGCAGCCACCATCAACGGCGGCTATCTGTATACCCCCTATCTGGTAGAACAGGTGCTGGACGACGAGGGCAACATCCTCAGTCAGCACGAGACCACAGCGGTGCGGCAGGTCATCAGTGAGGAGACCTCCGCCAAGGTGCGGGAGTGCCTGGAGTGGGTGGTGTCCGACGGCGGCGGCCGCAACGGACAGGTGACGGGCTACCGCATCGGCGGCAAGACCGGCACTGCGGATAAAACCGGCACCAAGGACGTGGTGGTGTCCTTTATGTGCTTCGCCCCGGCGGACGACCCACAGTACATCATGCTGCTGACCATGGACACCCCCAGCCGCACGACCGGCACCGCCGTGTTCGGCGGCACCATGGTGGCCCCGGTGGCCAGCCAGATCATGAGCGAGATCCTGCCTCTGCTGGGCGTTGAGCCGGACTACACCGCTGAGGAGCTGGTGGGCGCTGACACCACGGTTCCCAATGTGGTGGGACAGACCAGGGAGGCCGCTGAAGATCGGCTGGCTGACCTGGGCTTCACCTTCCGCACTGTGGGGGACGGGGACACGGTCACCGACCAGACCCCCGCCGGCGGCGCCATCGTGCCGGGAAATGCCTCCATCATCCTCTACCTGGGGCAGGAGAAGCCGGACACCCCCTGCACCGTGCCCAATGTGGTGGGGAAGAGCGCCTCAGAGGCCAACAAGGCCATCACCAACGCCGGACTTATCATGAAGGTGACCGGTACCACCACAGCCAGCTCCGGCAATGTCTACGCCATTACCCAGTCTCTCCCTGCGGGCACGGAGGTGGCGGCGGGCACGGTGGTGACCGTCCAGTTCGGCGACAACTCTGTCCTGGATTGAGAAAGCAGGTTCTGCATGGTTTTTGGCACCTTCCTCCGTATACTTTGCAAATCCCCTTGTTTATAATGAGGGACGGCAAACTGCTGCCAGACTGAACAAAAGGGGTGTGCATACAATGCATTTGAAAACGCTGCTGGCAGGGCTCTCCCTGCGGTCCGCCACCGCGGACATGGAGACGGAGATCACCCGTATCAGCTATGATTCCCGGACCACGGCACCCGGGGACGTCTTCGTGGCCATGACCGGCTTTGCCACCGACGGCCACGCCTATATCGGAAAGGCCGTGGCGGCGGGAGCCGCCGCGGTGGTGTGTGAGCGACCGCCGGAGGACAGCTCCGTGCCCTATGTCCTGGTGGAGAACTCCCGCCGGGCCCTGGCGGTGATGGCCGCCAACTATTACGGCCATCCGGCAGACAGCATGACCATGGTGGCCGTCACCGGCACCAACGGCAAGACCACCACCACCTATCTGCTCAAGGCCATCCTGGAACAGGAGCTGGGGGCCAAGGTGGGCCTGATCGGCACCAACCAGGATCTGATCGGCGATGAGGTGGTGCCCACTGAGCGCACCACGCCGGAGTCCCTGGAGCTCCAGGAGCTGTTTGCCCGGATGCGCTCCGCTGGCTGCACCCATGTGGTGATGGAGGCATCCTCCCACGCTCTGGCGCTGGACCGGGTGTACGGTATCCACTACGCGGTGGGCATTTTCACCAACCTGACCCAGGACCACCTGGATTTCCACAAGACCATGGAAGCCTACTGCGACGCCAAGGCCATCCTGTTCCAGAACTGCGACGTGGGCGTCTGCAACGCCGACGATCCCTGGACAGAGCGGCTGCTGCAAAACGCCGCATGTCGGCAGTACTTCTATGCAGAGCACGCCGCGGCAGACCTGCGGGCGGAGCATATCACCCTTGCGGCGGACCACATCGCCTTCGATGCGGTGACAAAGGATAGCCGCACGCCCATCAAAGTTGGCATTCCCGGCGGGTTTATGGTATATAATACGCTGGATGTGCTGGGTGCGGCTCTGGCTCTGGGCGTTCCTCTGGAAAAGAGCGCCCGGGTGCTGGCTGCAGTTCCCCATGTGAAGGGGCGGGTGGAAGTGGTCCCCACACCGGGAAAGGACTACACGGTCCTGATCGACTACTCCCACACGCCGGATAGTCTGGAGAATATTCTTCGCACCGTGAAGGGCTTTGCCAAGGGACGCACCGTGGCCCTGTTCGGCTGCGGCGGCGACCGGGACCGGACCAAGCGGCCTATTATGGGCAGCGTGGCGGCGGAGCTGGCGGACTTTGTGGTGGTGACCTCCGACAACCCCCGGACCGAGGACCCGGAGGCCATCATCGCCGACATCCTGCCGGGCCTGGAGGGCAGCGGCACCCCCTACCAGGTGATCTGCGACCGGGTGGAGGCCATCCACTGGGCGATGGACCACGCGCAGCCCGGCGATGTGATCGCCCTGTGCGGCAAGGGCCACGAGACCTACCAGGAAGTGAACCACGAGAAGCACCACATGGACGAACGGGAGATCGTGGCGGAGCACTTGACGGGGAAGTAACCGCCGGACGTCCGGCGTCAAGCGGTTTGCCGCAGGCAAACCCTTGAAATCGGCTGAATTCACTTCGGGCGATTTGAGTCAAATGCGGGGTCCCCACAAAATCGGAGATTTTGTGGGGCGTGAACCACGAGAAGCACCACATGGACGAACGGGAGATCGTGGCGGAGCACTTGGCGGGGAAGTGACCGCCGGGCGTCCGGCGTCAAGCGGTTTGCCGCAGGCAAACCCTTGAAATCGGCTGAATTCACTTCGGGCGGTCCGCGTGAAATGCGGCGGTCAGCCGTGGGCGGCGCCGCATGGACAATGGGATACGGCGGGACATCCGGCGGAGGATCGGCCGCCGGAGAACCGCTGGAATCAGGAACGTACCAAAGGGCCGGGGCTGTGCCCGGCGAAGGAGAGGGAGACGGATATATGACACTTTCTTTGATCGCGGCGGCCGTCAGCTTTGTGCTGACGCTGCTCATCGGCAGATTTCTCATCCCGGAGCTGCGCAAGCTGAAGGCCGGCCAGGAGATCCGGGAGGACGGACCCACGTGGCACAAGTCCAAGGCCGGCACGCCCACCATGGGCGGCATCATGTTCATCCTGGGTGCGGGCGTCACCGTGTTCATCCTGGGTTGGAGCTTCATGCTGGAGGGGGTGTTCTGGCACCTCTACGTGTATCTCTTCGCCCTGATCTTCGGCCTGATCGGCTTTGTGGACGACTACCGCAAGGTCCGCCAGCACCAGAACGAGGGACTGACGGCCCGGCAGAAGTTCATCCTTCAGCTGGCGGCGGCGGTGGTGTTCCTGGTGCTGATGCGGTACGAGGGCCTGCTGACAAACGACCTGTATATCCCCTTCCTGAACATGAGCTTTACCATCAACTGGATCGTGTATCTGATCTTCGCGGCCTTCGTTATTGTGGGCTGCGTCAACGCTGTGAACCTGACCGACGGCATCGACGGGCTGGCTGCCAGCGTCACCTTTGTGGTGATGGCGTTCTTCACCGTAGCCGGCGTCCTCTGGAGCACCTACGGCATCCAGGCTCTGTTCCCGGCGGCTATGGCGGGAGGGCTGGCGGCCTTCTTCGTCTATAACCACCACCCCGCCAAGGTGTTCATGGGGGACACCGGCAGCCTGTTTCTGGGCGGCGCGGTGGCGGCCCTGGCCTTTGTGTTCGATATGCCCCTGGTGTTGATCCCCGTAGGCATCATCTACATTCTGGAGACGCTGTCCGATATTATCCAGGTGGGTTACTTCAAGCTGACCCACGGCAAGCGATTCTTCAAAATGGCCCCCCTGCACCACCACCTGGAGCTCTCCGGCTGGAGTGAGGCAAAGCTGGTGGCGGTATTCTCCCTGGTGACGCTGGCGGGCTGCGTCCTGGCCTATCTGGGCGTCCAGGGACGATTCTGAGCACTCTGCGCCGGCCCGCTGCGGAGCGCGGCAAGATCCACAGACCCCGAGAGGAGGGAAGCAGTATGGTACGGCAGAAAAAAGCCCCGGCGGCCCGCCGGCGACCCATGAGTCGGGAAGAGGCCCTGGCCCGGCAGGAGCGCCAGCAGCGCCGGCGGGAGCTGGAGCAGGAGAGCCGGGAATTGGCCAAGGGGCCCATTGACCTGCCCTTCTTCATCCTGGTGATGCTGTTGACCGGCGTGGGCCTGGTGATGCTGCTGTCCGCCAGCTTCCCCTCCGCCTATTACGAGACGGACGGCCAGAACCCCATGTCCTACTTTATCCGCCAGGGCGTGTTCGCCATCATGGGCGTGGCGGCCATGCTCTTCATTGGCAAGATCAACTATCAGCGGTTCCGCGGTCTTGCAAAGCCGCTGCTGTATCTGGCCGTCATTCTGCTGATCCTGGTGATTGTTCCGGGCAACCCCTTGGCCATTACCCGGAACAACGCCACCCGCTGGCTGGGCATTCCAGGTACTTCGCTGCAGTTCCAGCCCTCGGAGATCGCAAAGCTGGCGGTGGTGATCTATTTTGCCGACAGCATCTCCAAGAAAAAGGACCGTATGCAGACGTTCCGCTACGGCATCGCCCCCTATGCGGTGCTGCTGATTGTCTTGGCAGCCCTGGTGGGCATCGAGCCCCACCTCTCCGGCGCCATCCTCATCATGGGCGCCGGCGCGGTGATGATGCTGGTGGGCGGCATCCACTGGAGATGGGTGGGGCTGGCTATGGGTGCAGCCGGACTGCTGCTGTATCTGGTGCTGGGCGTGATCGGCTACAACGCCTCCCGCATCGAGATGTGGCACAACCCCTGGCTGGATCCCCAGGGAGCCGGTTACCAGCTGCGCCAGAGCCTCATCACCATCGGCTCCGGCGGGCTGTGGGGCGTGGGCCTGGGGAAGAGCCGCCAGAAGTTTCTCTATCTGCCGGAGGAGCACAACGATTTCATCTTCGCCATCGTCTGCGAGGAGCTGGGCCTGATTGGCGCCACCGTTATCATGCTGCTGTTCGCGGCGCTGATTCTCCGGGGCTTCTGGATCGCCCTCCATGCCCGGGACCGGTTCGGCAGCCTAATGGTGGTGGGCGTCATGACCCTGGTGGGCCTTCAGACCTTTTTGAACATCGGCGTGGTGACGGGCCTGCTGCCCACCACCGGCATCTCCCTGCCGTTTTTCAGCTATGGCGGCACGGCGCTGTCCATCCAGCTGGCGGAGATGGGCATCGTCCTGTCGGTATCCCGGCAGATGAAGCCTACAAAGGCGGGGTAGTACGACCCAGAGGAGTTAAGAGATAAAAGATAAGAGATAAAGGCGGAATCTCAAAATGTCCGGCTGTGCCGGACACCGAATCTCTTCTCCCTTCACTTTTATCTCATATCTTTCGATTGGAGTGCAGCAAAGTGGAAGCATCATTGAAGAAGGTGATCTTCACCTGCGGCGGCACGGCCGGGCACGTGAACCCGGCTATCGCGCTGGCCCAGCTGATGCGCGAAAAGGACCCGGAGACAGAATTTTTGTTCGTGGGAGCGGAGCGGGGACTGGAGAAGGACCTGATCCCCAAGGCGGGATACGACTTCCGCACCGTCCACATCTCCAGCTTCCACCGGTCCTTCAAGCCCCGGGAGATCCGGCACAACCTGGTCTCTGTGGGGAACCTCCTTCGGGCGCCCGGAGAGGCCCGGGCCATTCTGCGGCAGTTCCGGCCGGACGTGGTCATCGGAACGGGGGGATACGCCAGCTTCCCTATGGTGAAGGCCGCTGCCAAGGCGGGGATCCCCACGGCCGTTCACGAGTCCAACATGGTGCCCGGCCTCACCACGGAGATGCTGGAGCCCTTCGCGGACCGGATCATGGTGGGGTTTGAGGCCTGCCGGGAGCACTACCGCCACCCGGAGAAGGTGATCGTCACCGGTACGCCGGTGCGGCGGGACTTCTTCCATCTGACGAAGGCAGAGGCCAAGCGCCGCCTGGGCGTGGAAGACGGCCGGCCCCTGCTTGTTTCCTTCTGGGGGTCCCTGGGGGCCTCGGGCATGAACCGGCAGATGGCGGACTTCCTGGCGCTGGAGGCGGCCAAGGAACCTTTCCACCACATCCACGGCGCCGGAAAGGATGGCTATCCAGTACTGCTAAAGCTGCTGCAGGAGAAGGGGGTGGACCTGGCGGACCACCCGGCGCTGCAGGTGCGGGAGTACATCTATGATATGGCCGCCGTCATGCGGGCGGCGGATCTGGTGCTCTGCCGGGCGGGGGCCTCCACCATCAGCGAGCTGACGGCACTGGGGGTCCCGGCGCTGATCGTGCCGTCCCCCTATGTCACCAACAACCACCAGGAAAAAAACGCGAGGGTCCTGGAAAACGCCGGCGGTGCCGCGGTGCTGCTGGAGAAGGACTGCTCCGGTCAGGCGCTGTTCCAGGCGGCCTGCGGCATCCTTCATGACGGGGCGCGCCGGGCCTCCATGGAGCGGGCCATGTCCGCCCTGGGAATCCGGGACGCCACAGAGCGAATTTATCAAACCGTGCTGGAAATCTGCCAGTAACCACGAAACCCCGCCGGCCATAGGATGGACTGTTGAACCATTCTGGATTCGGAGGGGAACGGATATGAGCCAGCTTTTGTCGGTGCGAGGCGGCCGCCGCCTGGAGGGAGAGGTCACGATCCAGGGGGCCAAGAACAGCGTCCTGCCCATTCTGGCGGCCACGCTGTTGGCAAGGGGGCAGGTGGCGCTGCTGGGCTGCCCCCGGCTGCGGGATGTGGACGCCTCCATCCGCATCCTGCGGCATCTGGGCTGCGACGCCCATTGGGAGGCGGATGCCCTGGCGGTGGACACCACTGCCCTGCGCCGCTGTGAGATTTCGGATGTACTCATGCGGGAGATGCGCTCCTCCGCCATTTTCCTGGGGGCGATTCTGGCCCGGTGCGGGCAGGCGGACCTGAGCTACCCCGGCGGGTGCGAGCTGGGCCCACGGCCTATCGACCTCCACCTCGCGGGCCTGCGGGACCTGGGGGCGGAGATCCGGGAGGAGGGCGGCTTCCTCCACTGCCGGGCGGACCGGCTGCGGGGTCGGGAAGTGGTGCTGCGGATGCCATCCGTGGGGGCCACGGAGAATCTGATGCTGGCCGCCTGCGGGGCGGAGGGCGTCACGGTGATCTCCAACGCCGCCCGGGAGCCGGAGGTGGTGGACCTGCAGAACTTCCTGAACGCCTGCGGGGCTCGGGTGTCCGGGGCGGGGAGCTCCGCCGTGTCCATAGAGGGCGGGCAGGACCTCCACGGCTGTACGTACCGGGTCATGCCGGATCGGATCGCGGCGGCTACTTACCTCTGCGCGGCGGCCTCTGCCGGCGGGGACATCTATCTCCGGGGCGCGGAGGAGGGGCACCTGTCCACAGTCACCGCCGCCCTGCGGGAGGCGGGCTGCACGGTCACGGCAGACAGCGGAGGCATCCGGGCTCTGTGCCGGGAGCGGCTGCGGGCCGTGGGGCCGGTGCAGACGGCGCCCTACCCCGGCTTTCCAACGGACGCGCAGGCGGTGCTGATGGCGGCACTGCTGCGCAGCCGGGGCGCCACGGTATTTGAGGAGAACATCTTTGAAAACCGCTATCGCCATGTGGACGAACTGATCCGCATGGGGGCCAGCATCCGGGTATCTGGCCGGGTGGCGGTGGTCACGGGTGTGGAGCGGCTTCACAGCGCGCCAGTGCGGTGTACGGATCTGCGGGGCGGGGCGGCCCTGTGCGTGGCGGCTCTGGCGGCGGAGGGGGAGACCCGTGTCTCCCAGATCTGCCACATCGACCGGGGCTACGAAGACCTGGCCCGGGACCTGCGGGCTCTGGGGGCGGACGCGGTGCGCGTGGAAGAGACAGAAAACGGGTAGGAGAGACGACATGGCCAGACGCAGACATTCCAACCGGCGGCGCAGGAGGGGAAACTTCGGCTTCCTCTATAAGCTGCTGTCCGTGCTGGTGATCTGCGCGGCCATGGTGATGGCCCTGACGCTGTTCTTCCGGGTGGACACCATCGAGGTCACGGGGACTGAGCGGTACACCGAAAAGGACGTGATCGAGGCCAGCGGTATCCAGCTGGGCGACAACCTCTTTCTGCTGAACAAGTACGAGGCCGCCCGCAGCATCGCGGAGCAGCTGCCCTACATCGACATTGAGGACATCCGCATCCGGCGGGAGCTGCCGGACACTCTGCTGATCGATGTGGCGGAGTGCGGTACACCCCTGGCGGTGATCCAGGACGGCAGCGCCTGGCTGCTGAGTCCCAAGGGCAAGATCGTGGAGCAGCTGCCGGCGTCTCAGGCTGGGGACTATGCGGTGATCGACGGCTGTGAGCTGCTGGCCCCCTCGGTGGGCACGGACATCGCCCTGTCCACAGAGTTCGCCAATCAGCAGACCAGTCTGCTGGCGCTGCTGGCGGCGCTGGACGCCGCGGGCCTGACGGACCGGGTGGATGCCATCCACCTGGACGATCTGTCCCGGCTGACTATGGACTACGCCGGCCGCTTTTCTGTGGAGATGGAGTACAACGCGGACTATGACCGGATGCTGCAGATCCTGGAGGCGGGAATCAGCAAGCTGGAGAGTAACCAGACGGGCAGCATCCGCCTGGACCTGAATCCGCCGATCCTCACGCTGGACTGAGAGTGGCGGATTTGGCAGAAGATTGCCGAGACAGGGGGGACGGACCGCCGCCCCTCCTTTTTCCGGACAAAAATCTGAGGGAAAAGCCCGATGGACTCTTGACCAGAGGGCGAAAGTGTCATACAATAAACTAAATGTTATGAGATACAGGATATTGTGAATCCAAAGGGACGATCCTCCCTTTTTACACAAACGATAGTAGGAGGCACCACTATATGGCATTTGGATTGGAGACCGGTCCCGATACCGTTGTCAATATCAAGGTCATCGGCGTGGGCGGCGGCGGCAACAATGTAGTCAACCGCATGGTCCGCAGCGGCACCAAGGGCGTGGACTTTGTGGCGGTCAATACCGACAAGCAGGCGCTGAACGTATCTAGCGCCACCTATAAGATCCAGATCGGCGAAAAGCTGACCCACGGTCAGGGCGCCGGATCCGACCCCGAGGTGGGCCGCAAGAGCGCGGAGGAGAGCCGCAACCAGATCGCCAAGGCACTGGAGGACACGGATATGGTGTTCATCACTGCCGGCATGGGCGGCGGTACCGGCACTGGCGGCGCCCCCATCGTGGCGGAGATCGCCAAGGAGATGGACATCCTCACCGTGGCGGTGGTCACCAAGCCCTTCGGGTTTGAGGGCCGCCGGCGGATGCAGCAGGCAGAGGCCGGCATCGCGGAGCTGAAGGACAAGGTGGACTCCCTGGTCATCATCCCCAACGAGCGGCTGAAGCACGCCACGGACCAGAAGATCACCTTTGCAAACGCCTTCGAGATCGCAGACGACGTGCTGCGCCAGGCGGTGCAGTCCATCTCAGACCTGATCCGGGATACCGGCTTCATCAACCTGGACTTCGCGGACGTCACCGCCATCATGAAGAACGCCGGCATGGCCCACATGGGCGTGGGTCGGGCCGCCGGCAAGGGCAAGGCCGAGGAGGCCGCCAAGATGGCCATTTCCAGCCCCCTGCTGGAGACCTCCATCGAGGGGGCCAAGGGCGTGCTCATCAATGTCACCGGCTCCATGGACATCGGTCTGGAGGAGGTGGAACAGGCCGCCAGCTTGGTCCAGGCGGCGGTCCATCCCGATGCGCTCACCATCTTCGGCGCCACCTTCGACGAGACGCTGGACGACGAGATCCGGGTCACCGTCATCGCCACCGGCTTTGACAAGGTGCCGGAGCAGCTGCCCAAGGTGCCGCCCATCCAGGCGGGGGCCGCGGGCCAGCAGAGCGCCGCGGCGGAGCCCATGCCCCTGAAGGAAGAGGACGTGCCCAAGCCGGAGGAGCCGGAGGATGACCCTTTCGAGGATATTTTCAAAATTTTCAATAAGCGGGATTGAACGATTTTTTCCAGGACCTGCGGGTATTTGCCTGCGGGTCCTGTTTTTTTGCCGCCGCGGCGGCACAGTCAAAGCCTGCCATGGGGCTGCTTCCGCATTTTGCAAGGCGTGTTTTTCCGTCTGCGGCAGATGATAATCTCGCCGGCAGATCAGCGGATTTGCCGGCCGCGTTTCGGAAAGGGGTGATTTCATGTATGGACCATTTCAAAAAGCGAGACACGTGCTGCGGGGCGGAGCGGCGCTGGTCTTGGCATTGCTGTTGTGCGCGGCCATGCCGGCGCGCGCTGCCGGTGTGACGGCCGGCGGCGCGGACCAGGACACCTCCGCCCGGATGCTGGTCCCCGTGGGCCACACGGTGGGCATCAAGCTCTTTGCCCGCGGGGTGATGGTGGTGAAGGCGCCGGAGAGCGGCACGCCCGCGGATGACTGCGGCCTGCAGACCGGCGACATCATCGTCAAATGCGGCGGCGTTTCCGTAACCTCCTCAGAGCAGTTCCAATCCCTGCTCCAGGAGAATGGGGAGACGGCCACCGACCTGCAGGTACACCGGGAAGGCGGGAGCGTGACGCTCTCTGTTTCCCCGGAACAGAACGAGAAGGGCGCCTACTGCATTGGGGCCTGGATTCGGGACAGCATGGCCGGCATCGGCACCATGACGTATTACGACCCGGAAAGCGGCGCCTTCGGCGCTCTGGGTCACGGGATCACGGACGCCGACACGGCGCTCCTGATGCCCTTTGCCTCCGGATCCATTCTGCCCTCCACCGTGAAAGCGGTGAAGAAGGGGGCCATCGGAGAGGCCGGTGAGCTGCGGGGGGATTTCGACCTGGCCACAGATTTGGGTGATCTGTACGCCAACACCACCAGCGGCGTCTTCGGCACGCTGGACCCCGGCGAATTCACCGAGCGGCTGGGCGATCCCATGCCGGTTGCGGCCGCCGGGGAAGTCCACGCCGGTCCTGCCACCATCCTCTCTAATGTGGAGGGTGATGCCGTTCAGGAATATGATGTGGAAATTTTACAGGTTGTAGAGAATGCAGCAGACGGACGGGACCTGGTGATCTCTGTGACGGACCCGGAGCTTCTGGCCGCCACAGGCGGCATCGTCCAAGGTATGTCCGGCAGCCCGATCCTGCAGGACGGAAAATTCGCCGGTGCGGTGACGCACGTCCTGCTGAACGATCCAAGCAAAGGGTATGGAATTTTGATGGAAACTATGCTGGCAGCGGGAGATTTCTCAGAAGAACCCGTGGCCTGACATGGTCTCCCAGGCAGACAGCGGCGGCGGGAAGCATTTTGCTTCCCGCCGCCCCGGAATTTTTTACAATACAGATTTACGACTCTCCGCGCGGGAGTTCCTGCGCTTGGACAGTGGATTCGGCCTCCGCCTGGAAACTGCGGAACGCCGCAAAGTTCAATAGAATCAACAATAAATTGACCATCACAAAGGCGATCAGCACCCCGGCCACGATCCTCCAGATCCGCCGGGCCCGGCGGTTTTTCACCGCCAGCTGCTCGGCGATGCGGGCCAGCTGCTCCGCTGTTCCGCCGCGCTCCGCCTCTGGCGGGACCTCCGGCCCCAGCAGAGCCGCGGAGGTGGTGTCCAGCTCCTCCGCCAGCCGGATCAGCAGGTCCGCGTCCGGCACGGACCGGCCTTTTTCCCATTTGGAGACGGTCTGCCGCACCACATGGAGTCGGGCGGCCAGCTCCTCCTGGGAGAGGCCCTTGGCCTTCCGCAGGGCCTTCAAATTCTCTGCAAGCATTGCGTTGCCTCCTTTCCGGGATCATTCTACCAGGGGAACCGCCGTTGCGGCAAGCAACGCAGACGCACATGGCCCCTGAGCTGCAGAGGTGTTACATCCCCTGTTCCCCGGAGAACAGCGCCAGCTTGGCGTTGAGCTTCCTGTAAATGCGCTCCCGGAACCAGGGCTCCGACGAGGCGGCCACCGCCTCCTCCAGACCGAACCAGGCCACAGCGCTGTTCTCATCCGGCTTCCGGCGCACGGGGGCCGCCGGGTCTGCCTCCAGCAGGTAGGTCACATTCAGATGCAGGTGGGAGGAGACGTAGGCGCCCCGCTTCTCGTGGCCGTCCACAGTGAGGATTTCCAGAGAGTAAATGTGGGGCGATACCGGACGCACCGCCGTGAGTCCGCTCTCCTCCCGGACTTCCCGCATGGATACTGCCAGCAGATCCCGGTCCCCGTCCGCGTGGCCGCCCAGCCAGGACCAGGAGTCGTAGAGGTTGTGGTACGCCATCAGCACCTGTGTCCGGTCCGGGCTCACCACCCAGGCGGAGGCCGTCAGGTGCCCGGCAGCGTTGTCCCGGGTGTAAAGCGCCTCGCCGCTCCGCAGCCGCCGCAGCAGTTCCGCCCGGTCCCGTTCCTCCTGGTCATTCCAGGGGCGATACGCTTCTAATTCCTCCAGCAGCGTCACATGTCTCATCCTTTCTCTTGAGATGGCTCCATTGTACCACGGCCCCGTCCAAAAGGGAAGCCACTGCTGCCGGGAGACTCTGCACCCCTTGCGGCACAAGGAGTTAGGAGGCGCGGCGCAGAAAGTGTCGAATGATTCTTGGAAGTTATTTACAGTTTCTTGTTGCAAATCGTGTCCGTTTATGCTACTTTATAGAAAACGCGATTTGAAGCTTCATGAATCCGTCGTAAACAGGAGCGCCCACTTTTTTCCGGCTGGGAGAGGGGGCCTGCTCTGAAGCATTTGTGCCTGGTAAACGAAAATTGTGGAAAGAGGACAGGGGAAGACATGGACATCAGAAGAACTGTATTGCTGGCAGATGCCAATGAGGAATTCCGCACCCTTGTGCGGAAGATCATAGACGAGACAGAGGAGTTTTCGGTGGTGGGGTCTGTGGGAGACGGGACGGAGGCCCTGCGCCTGGCGCGTGAGGAAGCGCCGGACCTGATTCTGATGGATGTGGTCCTGCCGGGGCTGGACGGCTTCGGCGTACTCAAGCAGCTGCGGGAGCAGGAGGGGAAGGTCCCCAAGGTTATCCTAATTTCCGCCTTCTGCAGCGACAGCGTGGTATCGGAGGCTGTGGATCTGGGAGCCAGCTACTTTTTGACAAAGCCCGTGGAGGAGAACGCCCTGCTGGATCGGATGCGGGCGCTGTTCAGCCGGGGCGCCCCGGTGGAGGAACACCCGGCGGAGCTGAAGAATCTGGTGACCTCTGTTATCCATGAGATCGGTGTGCCCGCCCACATCAAGGGCTATCAGTACCTGCGGGAGGCCATCATGATCGCGGTGGACGACATGGATGTGATCAACGCCGTCACCAAGGTGCTGTATCCGGAGGTGGCCAAGCGGTTTTCCACCACGCCCTCCCGCGTGGAGCGGGCCATCCGCCACGCCATCGAGGTGGCCTGGGACCGGGGCGATCTGGAGACGCTGCAGAAGTATTTCGGCTACACCGTCTCCAATGCCAAGGGCAAGCCCACCAACAGCGAGTTCATCGCCATGATCGCCGACCGCCTGGTGCTGGAGCAGCGGAAGGACCGGAGAGCGTAAGAAAACAGACAGAAAACCAGCCGGGAGAGGGTATCCTCTCCCGGCTGTTGTCAGGCGTACAGGAGCTTTTCCCCGATGACAGCCATCTGGTCTGCCGTCAAGCGCCAGTCCCAGGGCAGCTTGACCTCTGCCATCCGGTCCGGCCAGCACAGCAGGAATTGGTTCACCGGCTCTGCACCGGAGTACCGCTGGAAAACCTCCTCCGCACCCCAGGGGGCGGCAGTCACGGTGAGGTACTCCTCCCAATACTCCATGGGCAGCTGATCGTTGTCACGCTCCACCCACTGGATGAAATCACGCTTGCACAGGCTATAGAGGAAAGGAAGCTTCACCGTGACGATCTCATAGCGCAGCTCCGGCAGGTCTCCGTCCCCCAGCCGGGCGTCCTGCCGGTACTCCCCGTGGGCGGCCAAGGGGGACCACTCCACATCCGCCTCCGTGGACCAGCCGTCATAGTCGATATCGATCAGGTCCTCCACCCGCAGGGGGATGGGATCGGCATAGACAGACCAAGTCATGCCGTGGGCGGTGTAGGTCTCCACCGGCGGATGGTCCTCCAACCAGCCGGAACCGGCATTGCGTATCATGAGGGCGAACAGACCTGTTGTCCCGCCCGCAAACATGGCGATGCAGATTCCTACGATTACCAGGAGGTTGGCCCAGGGCGGGCACCGCAGCCGTTGGAGAGCCTTCCGGGCGGCGTTGGCCAGAAAATAGACCAGTGCGAAAAACAATACCATCCCGATGGTCAGTATGACCATCCCAGTGGACCGGCTTATGGAGGCAAACAAGCCTGCAATCAGGAGTCCGGACCACATCAACACCAGAATGCCAAGTCCCCGGGCACTCCGCAGGTCCGGCAGGGGCAGCCCCGCCTCGACGGCGGCCTCGGCCCGCCGCTGCCAGCGGTGGTAGAGCAGCAGGCTTGCCAGCGTCAGCACCAGCAGCGGCAGGTAGGCTGTGGCCGCCAGTAGGGCAGTGGGGCTGGCCAGGGTGTCCACGGGATCCGTCCAAATCTGGTAGCATTGAAACGCCACTTCCAGCAGACAGAGGAGCAGCAGCGCCAGGTAATTGCGTATCATGGGCTTTCCAATGCTCCGTCGGATGTTCTCCAGCTCCGCCACCGGGTCGGTGTCGATGGGAACGGCCGCCGGATCCTCGCTGTAAAACACTTGTACCTGGTCGGAGCTGGCCGCCCGGTGCCACCCGGCTTGGGCGCAGTAGTCCTGAAAGGTGTCCAGCCCCGCCGCCGGAGCGGGAGAGAACCGCCCGGCCCCGGCGAAAAAGGTGACGGCGAACCGGAGCTGCTTCGGCTCTGTCCGCCGGTAGTGCCAGGACCAGGTCCCCAGCCGGTCCAGCATCCAGCCCCTGGCGGCCATGTCTGCCAGATGGTCTGTGACCCGCTTCCGGTCCAAAAAGCTGTACAGGGGCATCCACTCCCGCTTTGTGTGCTTCATGGGGCGCCTCCTTCCGATTCCATCAGCCGTTCATAATCCGCCGTCAGCTGCCGCAGCCGCCGGGCCTCTGCCTCCAGGGCTTCCCGCCCAGTGGGGGTGAGCACATAGCTCCGCTTCCGGCCCTCCACCTTCGTCTCCCGGATGTACCCAGCCTGCAAAAACTGCTCCAGCAGGTTGTACAGCGTCCCCGGGCCCACCGCCACCCGGCTGCCCGTGGCCTCTGCGACCCAGGCCATCACGTCGGCGCCGCACCGCTCCTGCCGCAGGCACAGGAGAATGTAGAACATCTGCTCGGTCAGGGTCTGAAATTTTCCCCGGGCCATGGCGCTGCCGCCTCCTACTATCGAATATCGTTATTGCTTTGAGACCACTATATCATCGAATATCGATATTGTCAAGCCGGGATTCTTTATCCCGCCTGCAGTCTCTTTTCGAGATAACTGATGATGACGCAAACGCTGCCGCCTTCGCCAGGCGGCCTTGATCCGGATCAGATGATCTGATAAAATAAAAAATACAGGTTTCCCGGACGGGCAAGACCCATTCGGCGGATTGGGCAGGAGGCAAATTACATGCAGATATACTGGTGGTTTCTGATTCCTGCTTTTTTCCTTCTGATCTTTTTGGACCGGATAGACAGAGCCGTCAAGGCAAATAGAAAGCTCAGAAAAGCAATGTTGGTAATACTGGCTTTGTGTAGCGGCCTGCTGCTGGTATCTATCATGGCTGTGCTTGCATCGCGCTTTGCCTGAAATCCGAAACGGCAGGAATGGACCCTGACAGTTGGGGAACGGAAAGGAACCGCCGCATGTTCCGCTGAAATGACGGAGGATTCCCCCCCTTCTTCAAATTGTGCCGCCTCTTGCCATTCCCGGCGGGATGTGATATCCTAAACGGGCAATATCATGAAAAGAGGAGATTTCGACCATGACGTATACGTTCCGTCCCCGGGGCGTCTGCTCCCAGGAGATGCGCGTGGAGGTGGATGACGCCGGCATCATCCAGAAGATGGAGGTCCTGGGCGGCTGCAGCGGCAACCTCCAGGGGATTTCCGCCCTGGTGGTGGGGATGCCTGCCCAGGAGGCGATCCACCGTTTGAAGGGCATCCGCTGCGGTGCCAAGAGCACCTCCTGCCCAGACCAGTTCGCCTGCGGGCTGGAGTCCGCCCTGGCCAAACAGAAATAAGCCTGAGACAGGCCCTGCGGCACCTGCCGCGGGGCCTGTTGTTCAGAGTCCGTTCAGAGATCCCGCAGGCGACGAAATTCCCTGGACAAGCGATGAAAAACATGGTAAACTAAACCGTTAGCGGCGGAAGCGCCGCCAAACCAAAGAAAGACGGTTCAGACGTTTATGAAGATCGTTTTGGTCATCGACCAGTTTGACGACGCGAACAACGGCACCACCATCAGCGCACGGCGTTTTGCCCAGGCGCTGAAGAACCACGGCAACGAGGTGCGGGTCATCGCTACCGGCAAGCCCGCGGACTACAAGTACGCCGTGAGGCAGATGAGGTTCTTTCCAGTGGTGGAGCATCTCATCACCAGCCAGGGGATGCGGCTGGCCATCCCCAACCGCCATGTGTTTGAAAAGGCGGCGGCCTGGGCGGACGTGGTGCATTTCATGATGCCGTCGCCCCTGGGCATCATGGGCCTGAAGCATGTGGAAAAGCTGGGCATCCCTCACACGGCGGCCTTCCACTGCCAGCCGGAGAACATCACCTTCACCCTGCACATGGGCAACAGCAGGCGCGTCAACGACTTTGTATACAACCGCTTCCGGGATACGTTCTTCAACCGGTTCACCCACATCCACTGCCCCAGCAATATGATCGCGAACCAGCTCCGCCAACATGGCTACACCGCCCGGCTCCACGTGATCTCCAACGGCATCAGCCCGGAGTACATCTACGGCAAGCGGGAAAAGGAACCCTGGATGCAGGGCCTCTTCAATGTGCTGATGGTGGGCCGCTACGCCGGGGAAAAGCGTCAGGATGAGCTGATCGACGCCTGCGCCAAGTCCCGCCACGCCCGGGAGATCCAGGTGATCCTGGCGGGAAAGGGTCCGCTGGAGAAAAAATACCGCCGTCTGGCGGAGAAGCTCCCCAATCCCATCGTCATGGAGTTCTATGAGCCTGCCCGCCTGCTGGAGATCCTCCACATGGCGGATCTGTACGTCCACACCTCCGACGCGGAGATCGAGGCTATGAGCTGTATGGAGGCATTTGCCTGCGGCTTGGTGCCGGTGATCGCCGATTCCCCCCGGTCCGCCACGCCCCAGTTCGCCCTGGATGAGCGGAGCCTGTTCCCGGCCGGGGACACAGACGCGCTGGCCCAGCGGATCGACTGGTGGATCGAGCACCCGGAGGAGCGGCAGGCAATGGAGCGCCGCTATGCCGAACACGCTAGACAGTACTCTCTGGAGGAGTCCATCCGCCAGACGGAGGAGATGTTCCGTCAGGCCATTGCGGAGCAGCGGGGGGCGAAAGCCTAAGCGCCCGGAAAACCGAACACGCGGAAGAACCAAAGGGACGGCAGCGATTTCGCTGCCGTCCCTTTTGCGCCGCCGCGGGGCTGCTCACTCCGCGTCCGTCAGCCGCTGGACGGCCTCCTTCATGGTGGACACGAAAAAGAAGTCTTTGCCATGATTGGACTCGCGGATAAAGTCCCGCAGCGGCTTGCTGGCGTAGTGGGAGTAGTCGCCGTAAATGGCGGCCTTGAACCGGTAGTTCATCAGCTTCTGCAGGATGTCTCCCGCCACGCCGGTGCTGAGAATGAAAAAGTCGCTGCACACCAGGCGCTTGTCGATGGCCAGCCTGGACGCGCCGGTCTCATACCGGACGGACATGGCCAGGTCCAGGGCCGCACCCGCGTCCGTGATCTGCACCTTCCCGCCGGAGAGCACTGCGATGGCGCCCCGCGGGGCTTGTATGGTTTCGATATTCATCAAAATCCTCCTGACAGGGGCGGGAGGCCCGGAGGCTGCCGGAAGACCGGCTCCCGGTCAGGGAGCCCAGCGGAACTGCGCGGTCCCCGCCCCGATTTCAAAATGGTATTTGGCAATGCCCAGGTCCACCTTGGTGTAAAAGCCGGTTCCGGCTTTCGCGGCCACGCTGCCGCCTTGAAGCGTGAAGGTAAATTTCTGCTGGTTCATGGCTGTGGGCGCCAGCAGCGCCGCCCGCACGCCCCGCTGGAACCAGTCCGGCACAGGGGAATCCGCCTTGGACACCTCTTCCGGCTGCTTGACCGGGTGTCCGGCGCCCTGGGTGGTGCCGTAGCCCACCGCGATCACCAGGCAGAGCTTCTCGCCCGGGGCGATCTGAAAGGCGGTCTTGACCTTGCTGTACGTCATGGCGACCCAGCAGGTGTTGAGACCCAGCTGCTGGGCCCGCAGTACGATCTTCTCACCGTAGTACCCGCAGGCTTCCTCCAGGTTCGGGGACTTCTTTCCGATCAGCGCGATGTAGTTTTTTACGCCGGAGAACTTCCCGTAGTGGGCCGGAAGCCCTCCGAATCCCCTGGGCTCATCCAGAACAAGCTGGATGTGAAGCCCGCTCTCCCGGTTGCACTGGGCGATGCACGCCAGCAGTGCTTCTCTCGCCTCCGGCGCGATGGGCCGGTCCTCGTAGGAGCGGACCGCATGCCGGTGCTCCATGGCCTCGAACAAATCCATAACTGTATTCCTCCTGTGATAGCCGCAGTCAATCCTCGCCGCTCTTGTCCGGAGCGTTTCTCAGGATCTGCAGAATGTCTGCGAACAGGCGCGCTACGTTTTCGATCCCACTGTCCTGCAGGGCCAGATAGTAGAAGACGTGAGTCGCCTCTTTTCGGGCTTTTATCACACCTGTCTCCCGCAGAACCTGCAGGCGGGGGAGACAACAGGGCGCGCAGCAGGTCCTGCCGCGTCTAGCCGCCAAAGGCGGTGAATCGGTTCCGGCACGGCTGGAACTCCCTCCGCAGATGTGCGGGATCTTGAGGCGTATTTTCCATGCCGCGGCCGCCTGACTCGTTCGCTGAGAATCCAGTATACCACATTCCAGCTGGGCCGGTCCATCCGGAAAAAATCGAGACCGACTTTTTCGCTGGGAGACTCCCCCCTTCACAGGACCGGGAGGCTGCCGCTGACACCTTCTGCAGTCCCTGTGCATATCCTGAGGGTGAAACGTCCGGGCCAGGCGGTCTGCCGGACCGGCGTTTGGTACGTATGGCAGGCCCCGACAGAGGAGTGATCGACCAATGGCTTATTCCGACCGGGAGCTGCTGGCGCGCCTGATCCAGTGCGAGGCGGGCGGAGAGGGTGAAGACGGCATGAAGGCGGTGGCCGGTGTTGTAATGAACCGGGTCCACGCCAAGGGCGGGGAGTATGCCCGGGTCGGGCAGGGCAGCATCCGCAATATCATCTTTCAGCCCTATCAGTTCGTCTGCGCCAGCGAGACGGAGGGCGGCGCCTACAACCCCCAGAATATCTACAACATGAGACCCGAACAGATCCACTATGACATCGCCGACTGGGCCATCGCGGGCAACCGCCTGCCGGATGTGGCGGATTCCCTGTGGTTTTACAACCCCTTCGGCCCCACCTGCCGGTCCTTCTTTCCCTCGAAGGTGGGATACTGGCAGACCCGGATCGGCGACCACTGCTTCTATAATCCCACAGACGCGTATTATCAGACTTGAGAGGTGTTGGAAATGGCACACTATCAGAATATCTACAATGGCGGAAACGGGGCGCCTCCTGTGGCACAGGCCGCGCCCAGAATGACGGACTGGTCCGGTGAAGTCACACCCATGCCCGCCGACCCGCCCATGCCGGAGGCGCCCGGCCGCACCGTCACCAGTGCCGGCCGCCCTATGGACCGCCTGAACGCCGCGGAGGAGCAGGGCGGCCAGTCTATGGGGTCCCTGGACATGCGGAACCACCTGCCCAGCGAGGTCATCACGGACCCCATCTCCATGGAGGAAGCCTACCGGGGATCTTTGAAGGCTATGCTGAAGAAAAACGTGGGCAACTACGTGGTGGCCACCTTCCTGGTGGGCACCCAGAGCACCACCTCCTGGGAGGGGATTCTGTACGATGTGGGCAACGACTATATGACCATCTACCAGGAGGGCCGGGACCGCTACATCGTCTCGGACATTTATTCCCTGAAATTCATCGAGTTCTACGACACCCGCTGCCGGGACATCTGCGACGAGGTCCTCCGCAGCGGCTGGATGCCCAACCAGGGGATGTGAGAAAAACAGTTGCGGCGGCCGCGGGGATGTGCTAAAATCAGGTATCTCTACATCAGAAAGGAAGCATCCCCATGGATTTTGCGAAACTGGCCGCGGAGCGATATTCTCTGCGGAAATTCAGCGACCGCCCCGTGGAGGCGGAGAAGCTCTCCGCCGTGCTGGAGGCCGGCCGCAATGCCCCCACTGCCCATAACCTCCAGCCCCAGCGCATCTTTGTGCTCCAGAGCTCGGAGGCGCTGGAAAAGGTGGACGGCTGCACCGGCGCTCACTTCCATCCGCCGGTGATGCTGCTGGTGGCATACGACCCGGAGGCCGCCTGGAAGCGGGAGGACGACGGCAAGAACCACGGCGAGATTGACGCGGCTATCGCCGTCACCCAGATGATGCTCCAGGCCGCGGACCTGGGCCTCGGCACCACCTATGTGGGCATGTTCGACCCGGAGAAGCTCCACGCCGCATTCCCGGAGCTGGCGGGGCTGACACCCATCGCCCTGCTGCCTATGGGCTATCCGGCGGAGGGCGCCCATCCCTCCCGCCTGCACACGGACCGCAAGCCCCTGGAGGAGCTGGTGCGGTATCTGTGACAATAAGGGATCTAGAATCAGGGGCGCACGCCGTGCGCCCCTGAATTTGAATGACCCTACTCAATTCAAACAAGCCGATGCGACTTGTAGATTGGGTGGGGTTGTTTTATGCCTTGAAAGCCCTGATATGACAGCGTTTGCGGAATACAGCTTGCGGACATCTGAAGGAGACACAAAAACCAAAGCGCATCAAATCGATGCAGAAAACGTAAAAATCAGGCAATTGGAACCGGAATGTCTCTTTTCGTATTGACAATGTAATTTTCCTCCATTTGGCAAGGTATCAGACTTTCAATGTACGATGGGTATTATAAAACTTGATATATGAAGCAACACTGGCTTGAGACGCTCTATCGGAAGGAAGGTCCTTTCGGTAGAGCTCTTCTTTTTCAGTGATGCGAAGAATGTCTCTGCTACTGTGTTGTCATACGGTTTACCGAGGTGAGAAAAGGGTTGCTTCGTATGGTGCTCACGTAAGAACTGCTGGAAACGATGAGAGAGATATTGTGACCCATAGCCACTATGAAAGATGAGTTCGGATAGAGGCTCGGGATCCTCATACGCCATTTTAAAGGTGGCTGTGATGAGTGGTATGCTGCTTTTTTCTGATCTTATATGCAATTACTCTGTGAGAAAAGAGGCCGATAGCCACACAAATATAAGAATAATGGCCTCCGAGCTTGAAACAGATGACATCACTGACCAATCTTTGATTCGGCCGCTCGGCACTGAATTGCTGCCGAAGAATGCTTTTCTTGTACTCCAGCTTTGTTGCATTATCTCGCGCAAAAGAAGCGGTTATATTTACCTTCTGCAAACAAAGAACCGGCATGAAGTATCCTGTGCAGCGGCATAACATAATCAATGAGTTTTTTGATCTATTGCAAAGGCCGGGGGTCGCAGAGGTAAATCGCATATCCAGATAAGCTGGATTTTGAATGGTTAATTTGATCCCAAAGACCTAATTTCGTTTTATGCGCTGAAATTCTGGAACTGTTGTGAAATAAAGCTTTGTACGTGTATTTTTTAGTCAACACATGACAAGCCACCGAAAGTATGTTGCTTTCGGCGGTTTGTAACGGAAAAGTTCCTTGTGTTCTTTGTGACAGGATGCTAACTTTTCTCCGCCTTTATTCCATCTGCGGAAACCTTCGCGGTTCCGTCACGCACTGGTACAGCACTGCTCTGCAGTTCCGGCAGATGATACACTTCATTCGGTTGTTCAGGCGCCCGTTCCGGCGGAAGGCTACGATGGCCTCGTTCTGCTGCCGGTCGATCCCCAGGTCATACGATCATCCGCAGTAGGCACAATGGGAGACGGGGATCTGCGGCTGTTTTTTCTCTCGGTATTTTATCAAATCTCCTCTCTTACGGCATCTGACTGGCCGCGCTTCTTCAAGATCGGTTTCAACCGCCAGGTGGAGGAGGGGATCATGGGGAATTGGTCCATGCGACGGCGGAAGATGGAGCCGCTATGGATGACCGCGAACCAGGAGCCTACTGTTTCGCCAACGAACCGGAGGATATCGGCTTGGTGTGCTGCGGGCAGACAAGAGAAACCAAGGCGGCACAGTCCAGCACTGCGCCGCCTTGGTGGTTGTTGTAAGGGATGAAATTTACAGGCTGCTGGGGAAATTAATCCTCCGGCAACTTCCAGTTGAAGTTTTTCAGATACGGAGCAGTTACTCTCCGGCGGAAGTCATCCATGTCCCGCTGTCGCCAATCATAGACGCCGACGCCGGTCTTGTAGCCCAGATCGCCCCGGTCCAGCCGCTCCTGGATGAAGGGCTGCACTGCGGTGTCATTGCACAGGTCCGGATAGAGGTATGTCTCGATGCTGGAGATCAGGTCCAGGCCCGCGTAGTCGAAGTGATCGAACAGGCCGATGGAGGTGTACCGGGGGCCCCAGCTGGAGCGGATGCACTTGTCGATGTCCTCCGGTCCGCAGATCCCCTGCTCTACCATGTAGACGGCCTCCCGGTACAAGGCGTGCTGGAGGCGGTTGGCGATGAAGCCAGGGGCCGGCTTGTTCATCCAGCATACCTCCCGACCGCAGTGTTCCAGCAGGGCTGAGACAACCTCCAGCGCCTCTGGGTCGGTAAAGTCGTTCTTCACCAGTTCCACGCAGGGGACGATGTGGGGCGGATTGTAGGGATGGGCTACCATGACCTTCTCCCGTGTGGCCACGCCCTTGGCCAGGTCTGCCGGAGAGATGGCGGAGGTGGTAGAGGCGATGGCCTTCAGATGGGGGCAGTTGGCCTCGATCTGGCGATAGACTTCGTACTTCACCGCCAGCTTTTCCGTGACGCACTCAAAAACGATCTCTACGTCTGCCAGGTCCTGGTAGGACTCCGTGAAGGACAGCTGCCGCTCACAGGCGGCCGCCTGCCGCTCGGTCACCAGGCCCTGGCCCACCAGGTCCCGGTAATAGGTGCGGTATTTCTCCAGGCCCACCTCCGCGTTTTTGGCTAGCACGATGGTGGGGATCCCGTTGCCGGTGAACAGCACCGCCATGCTGATGCCGATCATGCCTTTGCCGATGATGGCGACAGAGCGTTCAGTCATCCCGTCACCTCTCACAGTTCGGCCTTACGCATGAGGTAGTCATAGCACTTGCGGACGTTGTTGGTTTGGACGTACTCCATGCACTCCGGCTGGCCGATGTCCATGAGGCAGCGGTCCGCGAAGCTGATACGCTCCACGCACTCCTCTTTACTCCAGCCCTTTTCGATGCCCTCGCCCACGGCAGCCAGCCAGGCGTACAGGAACTGCTTGTTCTCCACAATGCACTCCTTGCCCTTGACGGGGCCGTGGCCGGGGATGATGTAGTCCACATCCAGACTCTGCAGCCAGTCCAGGCTGTGGAACAGGGCGTCGAAGTCCACGCTGTGGAGCCAGATCTGGCAGGCGTTGAAGATGTTGTCGCCCACAAAGACGCACCGCTCCTGGGGGACATAGACGCTGGACTGCTCCGGGGAGTGGCCGGGGGTGTGGAAGATCTGGAAGGTGTGGTCCCCCAGCTTCAGTGTCATGCGGTCGGAGAAGGTGATGTCGGGCTTGCCGATCTCCTCCTCCCCCTCGGGCAGCAGCTTGGCAACCTGGGTGGGATCCTGGCGCTTCAGCAGATCCAGGTTATACTCATAGGTGGTCTGGTTAAAGGCGGGGGGGATCTTGTAGTAGCCATCCACCATCTTCTCGTGGGAGATGATGGTGGCGCCTTCCCTTTTCAGATAGGGGTTACCAAAGACGTGGTCGATGTGGGACTCGGTGTTGATCACATACTTGACACCGCCGCATTTCTCCTTGGCAAAATCGATCATCTGCTCCAACTGGGTGATCCACTGTGCGGTGTCGATGAACACAGCGCCTTGGCTAGTGAGCACCATGGACGGGTCGCAGCCCCGGATGCCGGGGAAGGAATACACATGGGGGGTGATCTGCTCCATCTCAATGTCAGGAGAGCTGATGGACTTCACATAATCAGCAAAGTGGCTCTTCCCAACTCCAACAATTTTCAGCATAGAGTAATAGCCTCCTTCAATATACATAATAGATATGCGGACACAGTGGGACTCAGCGCAGCACCCGCAGGATAGCCTGGGAGGTCTCTTCCACAGAGGGCTGATTCTCCACAGGCTTTAGGAGTCCCCGCTGGGCATAGAAGTCCTTCAGCGGCTCAGTCTCCTTATGATAGACTTCGAGCCGCGCCTTGACGGTCTCGGGGGCATCATCTTTCCGCTGGACCAGCTTACCGCCGCACTTGTCGCACACGCCCTCCTGCTTGGGGGGCACAGCTACCATGTGGTAGCTGGCCCCGCAGGATTCGCAGACACGGCGGCCGCTCATCCGCTCCATGATGGTCTCGTCAGAGATCTCAATAGAGATCACGTCATCAAATGTGATCCCGGCCTTTTCCAGAGCCGCGGCCTGGGCGATGGTGCGGGGCACCCCGTCCAGGATATAGCCGTTCTTGCAGTCATCCTCTGCCAGCCGCTCCGTGACGATGCCGATGATGACGTCGTCCGGCACCAGCTGGCCGGCGTCCATATAGGACTTGGCCTTCAGGCCGGTGGGCGTGCCGTTCTTGATAGCCGCCCGGAGGATGTTGCCTGTGGAAATGGTGGGAATGCTCAGTTCTCTGCACAGGATTTCTCCCTGTGTTCCCTTACCGGCGCCGGGGGCGCCCAACAGGATCAGCTTCATCTCAGTTCAAGTGGAGTTGCTCCATCAGCTTGTCGATCTCGTCAAAGACCAGCTGGGGAGACTTGGCGCGGATCATGAAGTAGGGCCGCCCGGCGGCGTACTTGGCGCAGAAGGCGCCCCGGTCCTGCCGGCGCTCATCGGTGTCCACGATGGGCATTACCAGGCCGTGCTTGCCGCACAGCAGCTGATTCAGGCCGAAGAAGTTCATCATGGAGTGATAGCTCTGATAGGCGGCTTCGAACTGGCCCATGGGCTTGACCTCGGTCTTGAACCAGCCGTCGATGCAGGGCATGATAGCCAGGTCCATGTTGGTGGGCTCGTAGCACATGGGCATCTCCGGTTCGTCGCCGAAGAACATCTTCACGCCCTCGTCCTGGTCCGCCAGGTCAGAACGCTCGGTGCCCTTGGCCCGCTTGCGGACGTAGATGTTCTTGGAGCCGTACAGGGCGATGCCGGTCTCGTGGTCCATGACCGTGGTCTCCGTGGAGAAGATGGAGGCGCCCCGGCGGCAGCCCTCCAGCTGGGTCATGGACTTACCGTGGTTGTTCTCACCGCCCACCAGCAGGATGCCGTGGCCCCTGTAGACCACGCTGGAGGAGTGGAAGGGGTGTAGCCCCTCCTTATCCATCTGGTTGGCCAGCATGGTGACCATGATCTTGTTCAGCTCACCTTCTTCCCAGAAGCTGGTGAGGATCAGCTGTTCGTTCTCGTAGCGGATGGACTTCACTGCCTCGCCATAGTACCAGATGATATCGGGCTGTTCCTTGGTGATCTCGTGGGAGACCTCCACAGAGCCCAGGCGGTAGTTGAGGAAGGACATGTCCTCCGCCACTGCAGTGCGCTCCGGACCGCCCACCACATCAAAGCGGATTACGGCCTTGTTGCTGCTAATCTGTTCGGAAAATGTGCTCATATCGTCTCTCCTGTTCTGAAAATTGGGTGTCAGTTTAGTAGGGGATCACTTCATGGTGGTGATAGGCCGGGACTGGAGCAGATACACCTGCCCGTCTACGATGGCCCACTCGATATCCTCGGGCTTTTTGTAGAAGGCCTCGATCCTGTTGGCCAGGGTCACCAGTTGGTTGCGCTCGTCATCTGTCAGCACGGGGGCCTCCCGCTGGTCCTCGGGCACCGGGATCTCCTTCGTGCCGCCCCGCTCGTTGAGGCGGACCACCATGGTCTCCTTTTCAGAGATGTACTCCGTGGTGACCTCCCCGGTGTGCTTGTTGATCCACAGATTGTCCGGGGTGACAATGCCGGAGACGATGGCCTCGCCCAGGCCCCAGGCGGCCTCCAGCACCACGGTGTCATAGTCGTTGGTGATGGGGTTGGAGGTGAACATCACGCCGGCCTTCTGGGCGCTGACCATGCACTGGACCACCACCGCGATGGAGATGCTCCGCTCGTCAAAATGCTTCTCCCGGCGGTAGAAGATGGCCCGGTCGTTGTACAGGGAGGCCCAGCACTCCTTGATGTACTTCACCACGTCGTCATTGCCGATGACGAACAGGAAGGTCTCCTGCTGCCCGGCAAAGCTGGCGTCGTCCAGATCCTCGGCGGTACCGCTGGAGCGGACGGCCACCGGCTGGCGGGAGTCGCCAATCTGGCTGTAGAACCGGATGATGTCCTCGGCCATTTCCTGGGGAACGGGGGAGCTGATGATGCGCTCCCGGATCTCGGCCGCGACGGAGATCAAAGATGCGTCGCTGGAGAAGTCGATGGTGTCCAGCTTTTCAAAGACATAGTCCCAGAGGCCGTTGGCCTCCATGAATGCGTTGAACATCTCTGAGCGGACGATGAACCCCTTGGGCACCGGCAGCCCGGCCCGGGACATACGGCAGAGGCTGGCGCCCTTGCCTCCGGCGGCGTGGGCCAGTTCCTCGTCGGGGATTTCGTCAAACCATGCCAAATATGGACTCATGATGCAGGACTTCCTTTCTGTTCCAATTCCCGCCGGATGGCGGGCGTCTTGTTCAGGGAAACCGGCTGCGGCGCTGTATTCAGCGCCGCAGCCGTGTTGCAGCTCCTCAGCTGAGAACTTCCACTACGCCGATGGAGCCGTCTACGCGGATTTTATCGCCGGTCTTGATCAGCTGGGTGGCGCGGCGGGTGCCTACCACACAGGGGACGCCGAACTCCCGGGCCACCACGGCGGGGTGGGACAGAGCGCCGCCGGTGTCGGTGACCAGCGCGGAGATCTTGGAGAAAGAAACCACCCAAGCGGGGTTGGTCATCTTGCACACCAGAATTTCGCCCTCTTTGACAGTATCCAGCTCAGAGGGATCGGACACCAGATGGGCGATGCCCTCCTGGACGCCGGGACAGCCAGGGATGCCCTTGAGGACCGTCTTGCTGATCTCGGTTTTCTCGGCCTTTTCCTTCATCTCGGCTTCGAACTTCTGGGGATAGCCCCACAGGGACTTGTAGGGCTCCTGATAAACCGACCACTCGGTGGCAGTGCCGTACCACTCCTGGGGATGGAGCTTGCGGGCGGCGTCCATCTCGGCCCGGCGGCTCTTGACCAGTTCCCGGACAGGGTAGTTGGAAGTGGCGGTGCAGCGGATCTCATCGTACTTCAGCATGAAGATGTCCTCGGGATCGTCCAGGATGCCGGCCCGGACCAGGGCCTTGCCAATCTGGACAAAGGCTACCCGCAGCCGGGAGTAGATGCCCTGGTCGATGTAGAAGTGGTGGTCCGGCGTGATGGGTGCCATCTTCACGGACAGCTCCAGATAGTGCTTTAGCTGGGCCAACTGCTCGGGATCGCTGACCTTGGCGTACAGATCCTGGATGGCCGCCTGCTGGGAATCCATGCAGGCCTTGTACTCGGCGTTGAAGTCATAGTCGCTGGCTACATAGCCGCGGACCGCCTCATAGGCAGGGGTGGGATCCTCGTACCAGGTTTTGTAGATGAACTCGTGGGTGTACATGGCCTTGAAGCCGTACTCCTTGCGGTAAGCGTCCATCATCTCCAGGAACGTCTCACTGCCGGGGACGCTGGCGGCCTTCTCCTTGATTGCGGCGCTGTCTGCTGCGGAGAGGAACAGCTCCTTCAGAGCAGGGACACGGCAGATCTCCTCCTTCATCTCCCACAGGGCCTTCAGGGAGTCCCAGTTGCGGTCGGCGGGGGAGACATTAATCTTGCCGATCAGCACATCGTCGGCGCCGGCTGCCTTGGCGGCGTTGGTGAAGTCCGTAGAGGCCTGGAACTGGGCCAGATTGATGATCCAGTGGATTCGGAAGGCTTCGGACTTCATATCCAGCATATCTTCCATGTGGATCATGATCTCCGGCAGGGACTTGTGCTCAAAGTCGAAGTCTAGAATGGCGTTCTGCATCTGCTGGAGGCGGGGCACGTACTCCTTCTTCCAACGGTCCATAAAGGTGTCTGCGTAGATGGGCATGACCTTGGTGTAGTAGTCGAACATGGGCCCCACCTTGTCGGCGTCCGTCTCCGGGGGCACTACGGCAGAGTAAACATAGCCGCCGATCTTCTTGGCGATCCAGGCCTTGCCGATGGGGGCACCGAACCGCTGATACATATAAGTACAGTCGGCACCCCAGCGGCCATCGCAGTCCCACCAGCCGCCAATGTCGAAATATAGTGGGGAGATGGGGTTCGGGCAGTGCAAGTCATCGTAGAACCACATCAGGCTCTTCTCGCCCTCGTCCTTCCACTCGATGGGGAAGCGGTCGTCGGTGAATTTTGTTGCGAGAACCTTGGAAGTATCACTCATGATGATTTCTCCTTCTGTCTGATTTAGACTGTTTTTGGAACTGGATAATCGAGGATCGCGCGCCTTGGATCTCTATCAATGCTGCCGCGACGGCAGGACATGGACCGATAATTTTAATCGATTATATTTGCTTAAAAATAAATTAAGAATAGAATTTGTAAAAATTAAAATATTTTTGTTTAATTCACAGATTTATTAACAAAAAAGTTGATTTATCTTTAAAAAGATGATATGCTGCGAAATAGAAAAGAGATAGCATAGATGTTCGAAAAATTTAAATAATCGATTATTTATCATAGGCTCATTTTAATCAGAACCCCCAAAAAAGTCAAGGAAAAACCGTCAGATTCTTGTCAAAATACTTAACAAAAAGGGGCGTTAAATTTTATGCAATTAAGAGAAATGACTCTGGAAGTGGACACCCACACCCATACGATCCTATCCGGACACGCTTGGTCCACTCTGCGGGAAAACTGCTGTGCCGCAAGAGGGCGGGGCATGAAAGGCCTGTGTTTAACCGAGCATGCGCCGGGGATAGAGGGCGGCGCGCCTTCCTTTATTCCACACAGCCAGCGGATGCTGCCTCAGGAGGTGGAGGGGATCCGGGTGTATCAGGGGATCGAGGTCAATATCCTCGACCATCAGAACCACTTGGACATTCCAGAGGAGTATCTGAAGCTGTGCGAATTTGTCATTGCCAGCATTCACTCCCACATGTTCCCGGAGAAGATGGATCGAGCAGCCAACACCGCCACCTATTTGGAGATTTTGAAGAATCCCTATGTGGACATCATCGGCCATGCGGATGACCCCAGCGTCCCCTGTGACTTTGAGGCCATTGTGCAGGAGGCTCAGCACCAGGGAAAGCTGCTGGAGTTGAACAACAACTCCACCACGGCCCACCGGCCCGGCAGCCTACCCTCTTTAAAGCAATACATCCTGTGCTGCAAGGCCCACAGCCAGCGGGTCTGCGTGGCCAGTGATGCCCATTTCGACACCATGGTGGGCAATGTGGCGCCGATCATGGCGCTGCTGGACGAGCTGGAGTTCCCACAACAGCTCATCGTGAACCTGCGGCAGGAGACCTTTGAAGCCTATCTGCGGGAGCGGGAAGCCCGCATCGGCAGCAGATGAGGGAACCGTCAAATCCGTTGACAAATTCCTCAAAGCGGGATACAATAAAACAAAATAATAATCGATTATTAAAATAATAAAAATCGATTTTATAGAAGGATAGGGAGAAAGAGGGGGGCGGAGCCATGCCTGCAGGACAGAGGAAGAGCACCATGCGGCGGGAGATCCGGACGTACATCCAGAGACAGATCGCCCAGGGCGTGTACCGGCCGGGAGATCGGATTGTGGAGACCCAGCTGGCCCGGGAGATGAATGTTTCCCAGGCGCCGGTGCGGGAGGCTCTGCTGGAGCTGGCTGCCATGGGCCTGGTGGAGGAACGGCCCTATTCCGGCACCTTCGTCCGCCACCTGAAGGCAAGCGACATTGAAGACATCTACAATACCCGGGCCTTTTTGGACGAGTATGCGGCCCGCCAGGCGGCCCGTCTAGCCACGCAGGAGCAGCTGGACGCCATGGAGGTCCTGCTGAAAAAGATGGATCAGGCCGAGGATGATGCCTCCTTTGCAGAGATGGACATCGCGTTTCACGGCATGATCGTGGACGCCGCTGACAGTCCATCCCTGAAGCGGGCGTGGGACAATCTGCGCCTGGTGGAGTGGACCAGCGTGTCAGTGGCAGTAACCCAGGAGTCGTTGCCGGAACTGGCGGAACAGCACTGGCAGATTTTCCGCACTCTGCGCAGCCATGCGGAGCAGGAGGCGGGCGCCTATATGTTTTTGCATATCAAACACTTTGGAGAGGAACTGAAACGCTATGTGACAGAGACGGAACAGGCGGAGGCCGTTCCGCAGGAAAGAGAGGAGAGGAGACTTTCATGATGCAGGAAGGCCGTGACTGGGACCGTCTGGTGATTAACCGGAAGGATACCACAGGAGAAGAGCGGGTCATCGGCCATACACAGATCCGAAAGGGCGGCATCGCCAAGGTCACCGGCACTGCCCAGTATGGCTCGGATGTGGATTTGCCTGGGCAGCTGTATGCCGCAGTAGCCCGCAGTCCTTATCCCCACGCCCGCATTTTACAGATTAACACGCAGGAGGCCGCCGCGCTGTCCGGCGTCCGGGCAGTGATCACCGGCGCGGACTGCCCCACGCTGTTCGGCTCCTTCATTGCGGACCAGCCCATCGTGGCCCGGGAGAAGGTCCGCTACCAGGGGGAGCCGGTGGCCGCCGTGGCGGCTGACACCCAGGAAATCGCACGGGAGGCCGCAAGGCTGATCCAGGTGGAGTATGAGCAGTTACCAGTGGTCAATGACCTGGAGACCTCTATGAAAAATGAGGTGCTGGTCCATGAGGACTGGAGCCAGTACGACTGCTCCAGTGCCTGCTTCCCGGTGCAGGGCACCAACATCGGGGACCAGTACCACCTGAAAAAGGGAGATGTGGAGGCTGGCTTCGCCCAGGCGGACGAGATCGTGGAGAGCGACTTCACCTGCGGGATGCTGCAGCACACCACCATTGAAACCCATACTGCCACCGCGCAGGCGGATCCCATCTCTGGGGAGATCCACATCTGGGTGCCCGCTCAGTCCCCCTTCAGCAACCGGGGGTTGATCGCCAAGACCTTTCATGTGCCCATGGAGAAGGTGCGCCTTACGGTCACGGAGATCGGCGGTGGCTTCGGCGGCAAGTATGAGGCCAAGTGCGAGCCCATTGCTGTGGCCCTCTCCCTGAAGGCCAAGGGCCGTCCGGTGAAGCTGACCTACGGCCGGGACGAAGAATTTGCCGCAACTGTGTGCCGCTCCCCGGTCCACATCCACATGAAGACCGGCGTGAAGCGGGACGGTACACTCACTGCCCAAAAGGTGGATATCCAGTGGGATGCCGGCGCCTATGTCACCACCAATCCCCGGGTGGACTACAACGCAGGCTTTGCCGCCAACGGTCCCTACAAGATCCCTAACGCCCAGGTGGATGCCTATGTATACATGACCAATAAGACCCTGGGAACCGCCTATCGTGGCTTTGGCGTCACGGAGGTGGCCACTGCTCACGAGCGGCAGATGGACCGGATCGCCGAGAAGTTGGGGATAGATCCCCTGGAGCTGCGCCTGAAAAACGTGCTGCAAAACGGAGATGTAGGCATCACCGGCGAGATCATGCAGACCATGGCGGTGAAGGAGTGTCTGGAGACCGCCGCAGCCAACATCGGCTGGAAGGATCTGCCGGACCGCTGGACGGACGAGGAGGGAAACCTCTGCGGCAAGGGCATCGCCTGCTTCAACAAGCTCACCGGTACCCCCTCCACCACCTCGGTTCTGGTGAAGATGAACGAGAACGGCTCCCTGTACATCATGTCCGCCAGCACAGAGATGGGCCAGGGCGTCACCACCACACTGCCCCAGATTGCGGCGGAAACCCTGGGTATGGCTCTGGAGAAGATCTCCATGGCACCGGTGGATACCGCTATTACTCCCTATGATAAGACCACCACGTCCTCTCGCTCCACCTTCCACTCCGGCAATGCGGTGCTGGAGGCCTGCGAGGACATCAAAAAACAGCTGTGCCGCTTGGCGGCCATCAAGTTCGGCGTGGCACCGGAGGATGTAACCTACACCGCCGACGGCTATATCCAGGGTCGGTCCCGACCGGAACAGCGCATCCACATCAACGATGTGGGGGCTTCCGGTATCCTCCACGAGCAGCCGCCGGTGGTGGCGGTAGGCCGGTATGGCACCTCTGACATCTTCGATCCCCCGCCGGTGGACGGCCGGCAGTCCAAGCGGCCCACGGTCATGTGGATGCACGGCGCCCAGGCCGCTGTCGTGGCGGTGAACCCCAAGACGGGCCGGGTCCACGTGAAGAAGGTGGGGGCCGCCCACGATGTGGGCAAGGCCATCAACCCCACCGGCTGCCTCCAGCAGATCGAGGGCTCCATCATCATGGGACTGGGCCACGCGCTGATGGAGGAGATGATCTACGAGGACGGCAAGCTCCGCAACGGCAACATGGTGGACTACAAGGTCCCCACCTTCATGGACTCCGACGTGGAGATGAAGATCACCCTGGTGGAGCAGGCCCATCCGGAGGGCCCATACGGCGTCAAGGGCATCGGCGAGCCGGGCCTGGCGCCCACGGCTGCGGCCATCGTGAACGCGGTGTGCCACGCTTGCCGCACGGATTTCACCTCCATCCCCATCAAGCCGGAACACATTTTGTTCAGAAAGGAGCGCGGCCATGCTTCCGAAGTTTGAACTCTATATGCCGGACACCATGGAGGAGGCCTGCCGCCTGAAAGCGGAGGGCGCCGAGGTGGTGGCCGGCGGCACGGATGTGTTTGTCAATATGCACGGGGGAAAGGACCGCTCCGGCAAGGTGGTGGACATCAAGAACATTCCCACCCTGCAGGGACATACCTTTGACGAGGCACAGGGGCTGGATCTGGGCGCCCTGACCACCCATCGGGAGATCGAGCTGTGGGATGTGATCAAGAAGCACTATCGGGCCATGTTCGAGGGCTGCTCCCGGGTGGGCTCTGTCCAGATCCGCACCCGGGGGACGCTGGGGGGCAACATCTGCAACGGCGCGCCCTCGGCGGACAGCATCGGCCCCATGCTGGTCCACGATGCCCGGGTAGTGGCTGCTGGCCCTGCTGGAGAGCGGGAGATCCCCCTCCACAATTTCTACCTGGGCTTGAAAAAGCTGGATTTGCGGCCGGATGAGCTGCTGGCCCGTATCCGGATTCCTGCGCCGCCCGCCCACTCCGGCAGTTTTTACATCAAGTACACTCGCCGGGACGCCATGGATCTGGCGCTGCTGGGCGTCTCTACCTATGTGGAGCTGACAGGCGACACCCTGAAAACTGTGCGGATCGCCCTGACTACCGCCGCACCCACGCCTATTCGGGCCTTTGAAACGGAGCGGATCCTGACGGGCAGACCCGCTGTGGAGGGGACCTTCCTGGCAGCGGGCAAGGCCGTGCTGCAGGAGAGCCATCCCCGGTCCAGCTGGCGCTCCAGCGCGGAATTCCGCCTGGCGCTGCTGGAAGAGTTGACGGCCCAGGCCCTGCGGCAGGCCGCAGCCGTGGCAAAGGAGGCGTGAGAGATGCAACAGATCACCATTCATGTGACCGTCAATGATGAGGCATACATCCGCACGGTGCCTGTGAACATGACCCTGCTCCAATTCCTGCGGGAGGAGCTGCACCTGACCGGTACCAAGGAGGGATGCGACGAGGGAGAGTGCGGCGCCTGCACCGTGCTGGTGGACGGCCACCCTATGAATTCCTGCCTGGTGCTGGTGGCAGAACTGGACGGCAAGCACGTTCTGACCGTGGAGGGCCTGGCCCGGGACGGCCGCCTGCATCCCCTGCAGGAGGCGTTCCTGGAGGTGGGGGCTGTCCAGTGTGGCTACTGCACGCCGGGGATGCTCCTTTCTGGCATCGCGCTGCTGAACCTGTACCCCCATCCCACCCGGGAGCAAATCCGCAAGGAGATGGAGGGCAATATCTGTCGGTGCACCGGCTACGCCCGCATCGCGGACGCCATCCAGCTGGCGGCGGAGCGTATCAACGGAAAGGCCTGAGCGCTATGGCGGTGGATGTGGCACGGTATTTCTACAAGGGCGGCCTCAACTGCGCGGAATCCACCCTGCGGTGCCTCATCGAGGAGGGGATCATCGACCCACCTCCGGAGGTCGTGCGGATGATGACCGGCTTTGGCGGCGGGATGCAGCGGGGAACCACCTGCGGCGCTGTGGTGGCTGCGGTGGCGGCCATCGGCTGGGCCACTGGCCGGACAGAGCCAGGACAGTCCCGGGAGCCGTCCGCGGCCGCGGTCCGGGAGTTCCTTCGGCGGTTTGAGGAGACCTTCGGCAGCCTGACCTGTCGGGAGCTCCAGGCGGTCTATGTAAAGGAACACGCCCTGAAATCTGAGGGGATGTATCGCAGCTGCACCGTGTTTGTAGAAAAAGCAGTGGAGCTGGCACAGGACATCCTTGGACGGGCATCGCTGGCATAAGAAAACACCGCGGCAGTACAACTGCCGCGGTGTTTTCAGCGCCGCACTTGACAAATTCGCCCAAAATCGATATTGTAAGTAAAAATAACGCCAGAAATGTTCACGGATTTGGTGAGATGAGAAGGGATATCCATGAAAGAGAAAGAGGCTAGACGAAAGCCCGCGAAGGAGACCTTACGGACCAATATCAAGGATTATATCCAAAAACAGATCGCAGCGGGCGTGTACCGTCCTGGGGACCGAATTGTGGAGACGCAGCTGGCCCGGGAGATGAATGTCTCCCAGGCACCGGTGCGGGAGGCTATCCTGGAGATGGTCGCCTTGGGGATGCTGGAAGAACGGCCGTACTCAGGCCATTTTGTGCGGGCTCTGGGGCCGAAGGAGATTGAGGATATCTATCAGACCCGTGCCGTCGTGGAGGAATATGCTGCCCAACGTGCGGCAGACAGGGCCACGGAGGATCAGCTGGCGGAGATGAAACGACTCCTTCAGGAGATGGACGCCAAACGGGATTTGGACCGGTTTGTTCATCAGGATATGGAATTCCACAACTTGGTGATGGACGCAGCTGAGAGCGCCGCCCTCAAGCGGGCGTGGTCCATGTTGCGGATGGCAGAGTGGACCTATATCGCGGCTGCCATTACGAAATCCTCGCTGGAGGAAATGATTCAACAGCACTGGACGATCTTCCGCTATTTAGAGGCCCGGCAGGCCCACAGCGCCGGGGCGTATATGTATCTGCACATCAAGGGCTTTGGAGAAGAGGTCAGCCAGCACTTTGCCGACCAGAAGAAAAAAGAGCTGTAATACGCGGGGCCGTTCCTCTGGAACGGCCCCGCTGCGTTTCAAATGAGACTCAGTAGCACTTGCGGTAGATGGCCTCTTCGGACTCCAGGTCGAAGGGGTAGTAGGCGTTGGTCATGAGGCGCTGTTGGTTGGCCTCGACGGACAGGGGGAAGGCCTTGAAGTCCGCCTCAGTGAAGCCGCAGTCCCGCAGGGGCCGCAGGGGCAGGATGCGCTGCAGCAGGGCGTTCATCTCGGGGATGGCGTCCTTGACCTCGCAGCCCAGGATGCTGGACACCAGCTCCTTGAACTTCATGATCTCACCGTCGGGCTTGTGCTCGTCATAGTAGTCCATGATGGCGCCGAAGAGCATATAGTTGCTCTCGCCGTGGGGCACGTGATAGGTGCCGCCCAGGGGGAAGCTCATGCCGTGGACCGGGCCGCAGCCGGCCTTCAGGAAGGCAATGCCGGCGTAGAAGCTGGCGGTCACGAACTGATCCATATACTCGAACCGGGCGTCCTGGCCCTTTTCGTCGATCAGCTTGAAGCCTTTCAGAATCACATCCATAGCCTTCTCGCTGAAGAGCTCGGAGGTCATGGTCTTGCGGTGGGGGCTCAGGAAGGACTCGGTGGCGTGGACCAGGGCGTCGATGGCGGAGCAGGCGAAGGGCTTGTAGGGCAGGGTCTTGAGGAGCTCCGGGATCAGGCACACCTTGTTGGGGATGATGTCGTCGGACACCAGGCCCAGCTTGGTCTCACCGCCGGTGAGCACACCGTCCTTCTCGTCCTTGACGATAGCCACAGAGATGTTGGTGCACTCAGAGCCGGTGCCGCAGGTGGTGGGGATGGCGATGACGTCCTTCTCGTGCACCACGGGGAATCGCTTGAAGTACAGGTTGTGGACGGTATCGGGGCGCTTGCAGCCCAGCAGCTTGCACAGGTCCATAATGGCGCCGCCGCCCACGGCGATGACGCGGTCGTAGCTGTCGTAGGGGATGGCGTCGTACATGACCTGGATCATTTCCTCGCTGGGCTCGCCGGCACCGAACTTCTCCTGGAATACATAATGGCACTTGAGGCCCAGATCCTTCATGAAGGGGGTATAGATGAACTCGTTGGTCAGCACCACGTCCCGCTCGTTCAGCTTGAACTCCTCCGCCATCTGGGCGAAGGTCTGGAACTTGTACACTGTGGGAGCGAAAATAATCTCCCGCTTGTCAGCCATCAGGGAAGCGGAAAAAGCATCCATGATTCTTGTCTCCTTTTCAAAATGATATATGGCGATACAGGCAGGGCCCCTGAGGGACCCCGCCGGGTATCTGAACTTATTTGCGGGCGATGGCCTTCTTGACGGCGGCCACGATGTTGGCGGCGCGGAGGCCGTACTCGTCCATCAGGAAGTCCTGGGGACCCACCTGACCGAACTGGTCCTGCACGCCCACAAATTCCTGTACGGTGGGGGCGTTCCTGGACAGGCAGTTGGCCACAACAGAACCCAGGCCGCAGGTGACGTTGTGGTTCTCGGCGGTGACGATGGCACCGGTCTCCTTGGCGGCCTTGACCACCAGCTCCTCGTCCAGGGGCTTCCAGGTGAACATGTCGATGACCCGGACAGAGATGCCCTCTGCCTGCAGAGCCTCATAGGCCTTCAGGGACTCGTCCACCATGATGCCGGAGGTGATGATGGTGGCCTGATCCTTGTCGGACTCATGCAGCACCACACCCTTGCCGATCTCGAACTCGCTTCCCTCGCCGTACACCTGGATGATGCCCTTGCGGACGAACCGGGTGTAGGTGACGCCCTTGTCGATGTTCACCAGTTGGCGGGTGATACTGGCAAGCTGGTCATAGTCGGCGGGGTCCAGCACTGTGGTTTCGGGGATGGAGAGGTACATGGCTGCATCCTCCAGCGGCATGTGGGTGCCGCCGTTGAACGCGGCGGTGACGCCGGCGTCGGAACCCAGAACATGGACCGTCAGCCCGGCATAGGCAGCTGACATATAGATCTGGTCATAGCACCGGCGGGAGGAGAAGGTACCGAAGGAGTGGAAGAAAACCTTCTTGCCGGTGGCGGCGAGACCCGCAGACACACCGGCGGCGTTGCCCTCGGCGATGCCGGCCTCAAAGGCCCGGTCGGGATAGTGCTCCCGCAGCCGCTTGGTGTTGATGCAGCCCATCAGGTCGCAGTCCACATAGCAGATGGACTTGTCCTGCGCCATCATCTCGTCCAGGGTCAGGGCGAGACCGTCCCGGCAGGCCCGGGAGTCCTTTTCATGCTTACCGATCAGTTTCACGTTCATTGCTCTCACCCTCCTCAAGCGTTCTTGGCGTCTTCCAGAGCCTTTTCCGCGGCGGCCAGCGCCTCGGCCCACTGCTCCTCATTGGGCTGGGAGGAGTGGTCGTGCTTGGGCTCAGCGAAAGTGGCGCCCTTGCCCTTGCAGGTGTCCAGCACGATGCAGCTGGGCACGCCCTTCTTGGCGTAAGCGTTCTGGATGGCGTCGTAGATAGCCTTCACATCATGGCCGTCGATCTCCTGGGTATACAGGCCGAAGGATTCCGCCTTCTTGGCAATGTTGCCGTGGTCCAGGATGTCGGCGGTGGGGCCGTCCAGCTGATAGCCGTTGTTGTCGATGAAGTAGATGATGTTGTCCAGCTTGTGGGCGTATGCGAAGTGGAATGCCTCCCAGACTTGGCCCTCGTCGGCCTCGCCGTCGCCGATGACGCAGAACACGTGGCTGTCACGGCCATCGATCTTGTTGCCCAGAGCGGCGCCGGTGGCGGTGGAGGCGCCCTGGCCCAGAGAGCCGGTGGTCAGATCCACGCCGGGGGTCAGCTTCCGGTCGGTGTGGCTGGGGAACTTGGTGTGAGGATGGTTGAGGGTATAAGCTTCCTCCATGGGATAGTAGCCCATCAGGCCAAAAGTGGCGTAAGCCACGGGGCCCGCGTGGCCCTTGGACAGGACCAGCCAATCCCGATCCTCCCACCGGGGGTTCTTCGGGTCAAACTTCATAACCTCTCCGTACAGGACGGCCATCAGGTCCGCCAGGTCCATGGAGCCGCCCACGTGGCCGAAGCCCCGGGAGTGGATGACCTTCAGCGTTTCCAGCCGGATCTCAGCCGCCAGAACTTTGCACTTTTTTTCGTTCATGGGGTGTTTCTTCCTTTCCTTCACTTAAATTGCACGCCGCGCGGAAACCTGCGCCGCATAGGTTCGACAGGGGGACAGGTCGCTGAGAAGTGAGAATGCAATGTGTGTGCGCCAACAGAAAAAGCAAAACGATTACTTCGCTTTCAGAATACCACAAATTCCAAAACATGAAAAGGGGGGTTATCAAAGGTTTTTGAAAATTCGTCCCGCCGGTGGTGCCGTGGGGCGAACCTGAAGAAGCGTGTATCGGCGGATTTCCCAATGTCTGCACAAAAATATGGTGGTTTTGACCAAAAATCAACCCTGACATTTTCTATATTTTACCCCATCCTCCTATACGGAGTCAATATGAGTTTGAATTTTCACAAGAATAACTTCCGGAGATAGGAAGGTACACAGGCGCAGGGGGGAGTGACTCTCCAGAGAAAGGAAAACCATGGAAAGCAGCACTTCAAGGTTTTCCTCGATTTTCCAGAAACACCTACGGGCGGCAAGGCTTGCGGCGGAAGGCCCTGCATCGTTCTGTAATTGACAAGCCCCGGCAAATTCGCTATTCTATATGGGACGGCATACGCCTCCGGCCGGCTTTGGCGGGTGGGGAAAGCGTTTGCGCAGAATGCGCCGCACCGGCGGCGGGAAAGGCAGAGTCAGATGAAGAACGTCACGCTGAAGGACGTGGCCCGAGCGGCGGGCGTCTCTTATTCCACAGTCTCTCGCTCTCTGTCAGGCAGCCCACAGATCGGGCGGGAGACCCGGGAGCGGATCCTGCGCCTGTGCGACGAGATGGGCTACACCAAAAACTATGTGGCCCGCTCCATGGTCATGCGGAGGACGGAGCTGATCGGTCTGGTAGTGCCTTCTATTGACAATCAGTTCATGGCAGAGCTGGCGTACCACGCGGAGATGAGCGCCCGGGCGCGGGGCTACAATCTCATGCTGTGCAACTCCGGGCCGGATCTGCGGCAGGAGAAGGCGGTGGTAAAGCTGCTGGTGGGCCGCCAGGTGGACGGGATGCTGATCGTCCCCCAGGAGCACCGGAGCTGTGAGGAGCTCCGGGTCTACACGGAGCAGGTGCCCACGGTCTTCCTCAGCGAGGATCTGCGGGACGAACCCCTCAGCTGTGTGACCACGGACAATACCGGGGCCACCTACCTGGCCATGGAATACCTGCGGAGCCTGGGGCACCGGGAGATCCTGTACTTCGGCCGCAGGCACACCGTCACCCACCAGCTGCGGGCAGAGGGCTACCTGCGGGCCTGCCGGGACATGGGGCTGACACCGCGGATTGTGGACAGCAGCTTTCCCCGCTCCTCAGTGGCCGGCGGCTATGAGCTGGCCCGGGAGCTGTTTACCAAGCCCCTGGACTATACGGCCATCCTGGCCTCCACGGACTCCAACGCCCTGGGGATTCTGCGGGCGGCGGACGAGCTTGGGATCAGGGTGCCGGAGCAGCTGAGTCTGATGGGATTTGACAACATCGCATCTGCCGCCATGCCGCGGATCGACCTGACTACGGTGGAGCAGTCCAAGCGGGAGATGGCCCTTCAGGCGGTGGAGATTCTGTTGGATAAGATCGAGCGGGGCACCCAGGGCTACGTCCATCAGATCCTGATGCCCAGTCTGGTGAAGCGCAGCTCCTGCAGGGCGTTGACATGAGAGACGTCTGCCGTTCTGCGGCGCGGCGCACTGCTTGACGGATAAGAAGAGGCGATCAGCTATGAAAGAGTATCTCTACGACCCCCACACCCACACGGCGGAGACCAGCAAATGCGGCCATCTGCCGGCGGCGGAGGTGGTGGATCGCTATGCCGGGCACGGATTTTCCGGCCTGGTGGTGACAGATCACCTCCACCCGGAGTACTTGTCCCGGATTGACACGGACCACAACTGGGACCATGTGATCGACCACTATCTTGCCGGCTACCGGGCCTCCAAGGCCCGGGGAGACGAACTGGGGCTGGATGTGATCCTGGGGGCGGAGCTGCGCTTCCCGGAGAACGACAACGACTATCTGGTCTATGGCATTGACGAGACGTGGCTGCGGGCGAACCCATATCTGTGCTGCATGAGCGCCCGGGAGTTCTACCGGAAATTCCACGACCAAGTACTGATCGTCCACGCCCACCCTTACCGCGACGGCAATACCACGGTATTTGAAGATGCTGTCCACGGCACGGAGATCCTCAACGCCCATCCCCGCCATGAAAACCATAACGACCGGGCCCTGGAGCTGGCGAAGCGCCACCCGGAGTATCTGCGCTTGGCAGGGTCTGACACCCACGAGGATGGTGACGAGTGCCGGGCTGGCGTCCTCCTGCCGGAGCGGGTGCGGGATTCCTTTGCCTACCGGCGCATGATCGAAGGGCGGTGCTTCCGCCTCTGGTCGCCCGTCTTTCCGGAGCTGGCGGCGGCGGATGAGGCTCTGCGCCGGGCAGAACCTGCGGAATAACAGCTTGTCCGCGCCGCGGAGCCGAACAGAAAAGCGCTGCCTTTGGCGGCGCTTTCTTGCTTGACAGCGGGGAGCGGAGCCGGATATAATGGAAAAAACAGGAGGTGATGGGATGCGAAAGAGCATTGTGGTGCTGATCGTTGCGGTGCTGGCAGTGGCGGCCGGAGCGGTGGTGCTGTCCCTGTCGGCTCCCGTGTTGGACGAGGAGGTGGAGTACCGGCTCACCTCGCTCTATTACCGGGGACAGGAGATCTCGTCCCAGGTGGACGGGGACGAGGTGCTGGATCTGCTGGAGGGCGCCTCCCGCGGTCTGATTTCCCGGGGCGGACTCCCGGCGCATTCCTTCCGGGATATGGTGGAGGTGAACGTCGTCGGCGGAGAGGAGGCCCTGCACGTGGTACTCTCCATGGAGGACGGGCTCTTCGCCGTCTATCAGGATCCGGATTGGAGTTATGCCATTCGGGAGGGTGAGGCGCTGGCCGCCGCGGTGGAGGCGCTGCTGCCCGCATGAGAGGACCGTAAGACAACCTGAAAGCACCCCGCGGCCGTCGGCCGCAGGGTGCTTTTTCCTGTTTCGGGTTCAAACCTTGGCGGGCTGCATCTGTGACATCTGGCGCAGTACATACAGTTGAATGGGGACAGCCGCCGCCAGAGTGAGAAGATCGGAGACGGACTGGGCCATCTGGACGCCCAGAAGTCCCAACGGGGACAGGGAGAGAAGCCACACCAGGGGAATGAAGAAAATGCCCTGCCGGGCCATGGCGACAAAGGTGGCGGGAACGGTCCGCCCAATGGTCTGGAGCATCATGTTGCTCATGGTGATCCACGCCTGGAAGAAGAAAGTCACGCACTGGAACCGCAGGGCTACCGTGCCGATGGCGATGACCCCCGGGTCATCCCGGAACAGGGCGATGAGCTGCGGTGCAAAGGCGAACCCCAGTGCCCCGATCACCAGCAGAAAGACGGCGGCCACCTTCACGCAGAACCAGAAGCCCTCCTTCACCCGGTGATACAGCCGGGCACCGTAGTTAAAGCCGCACACCGGCTGGAAGCCCTGGCCGAATCCGATCATGGCGGAGGCGCCGAAGGTGGTGATCCGCTGGACCACGCCCATGGCGGCGATGGCCGCGTCTCCGTAAGGCATGGCGGCGTGGTTGAGGCAGATGGTGGCCACGCTGGCCAAGCTCTGCCGGGCCAGGGAAGGCAGCCCGCCCTGGATGATGAGCTTGAAGTAGGACCATTTCAGCTGGACGCGGGAGATATGGATGTGAAGGGTGGCGCCCCGGGTGCAGCCCGCCAGCAGCAGACAGAACCCGGCGAACTGGCTGATGATGGTGGCCCAGGCGGCGCCCGCCACTCCCAGGTCAAAGACGAAGATCAGCAGGGGATCCAGCCCGATGTTCAGCACGGCGCCGCTGGCGATGCCGATGGTGCCGTAGATGGCGTTGCCCTGGAAGCGCAGCTGGTTGTTCAGTACCAGGGAGGCGGTCATCCACGGCGCGCCGATGAGGATTACGCGCAGGTAGTCCTTGGCATAGGGCAGAATGGTGGGGGAGGAGCCCAGGAACGCGGCCAGGGGCGTCAGGAAGATCTCGCCGAAAACGCAGATGAGGAGTCCGGTGAACAGGGCGGAGAAAAAGCCGGTGGCCGCCATGTTGGAGGCCGAATCCGTATTGCGCCGCCCCAGCTCCCGGGAGATGAAGTTGCCGCTGCCGTGGCCGAAGAAAAAGCCCACAGCCTGGATCACCGCCATCATGGAAAACACCACGCCCACAGCGCCAGTGGCAGCGTTGCTGCGCAGCATCCCCACAAAAAAGGTGTCCGCCATGTTGTAAAAAGCGGTCACCAGCATACTGATGATGCAGGGAACGGCCAGATGGGAGATCACCCGGCTCACCGGTTCTTCTGTGAGCTGGTGGAATTTCTGTTCCTGTTCTTCACCCATGGAGAGCCCTCCTCCTGAAATATTTACATGATCCTAACAGAATTATAGCACGGCTCTGACAAAAGGGAAGGGTATTTTCCGGGGATTGGCACATCGGCGCCGGTATGGTATAATGGAAAACAGCGGGTCCGGTGGTTCCCTCCGGTGCCCTACATTCATTATAGAAAAAACAACCAGAGGAGCAAACGCAATGGAACATCTGACTGCCTTTTTGACGCGCATGCCCAAGGTGGAGCTCCATGTCCATCTGGAGTCCACCATGCCGGGGGAGATGCTGGCGCGGTTCGCGGCCCGGCAGGGGCGGGAGCTGCCCCGCCCGGCGGAGCGGCTGTACGACTGCTCTGCTGAGGACCTGAGCGACTTCCTCGCCTTTCTGGACAACATCTGCTCCTTTGTGGGCACGCCGGAGGAGCTGGCGGAGGCGGCGGAGCACGCTGCGCTGGAGAGTGGACGGGAGCATATCCTGTACAGCGAGATGATCCTGAACCCCACCCACTGGCCCCAGTTCTCGGTACCGGAGATCATCGCCGCGGTGACCGCTGGGTTTGACCGGGCTGCGGCACAGGGCGGCGCGGACTGCCGATTCACACTGTCTCTCTCCCGCACCCAGACGGGGGCGGAGGCCATGGCCCTGGTGGAGGATATGAAAGCCCACCGGACCCACCGGCTGGCGGGCCTCTCCATTGACGGGAACGAGGCCCTGGCGGGCCGAACGGGGGGGCGGTTCCGTCCGGCGTTCCTGGCGGCGGGTGCGGCGGGCTTCGGCGGCACCGCCCACGCCGGGGAGAGCAGCGGGCCGGATGGTGTGCGGGACGCCCTGGATCTCCTGGAGGCGGACCGGCTGGACCACGGCGTCCGGGCGGCAGAGGACGCGGATTTGACGGCCCGGCTGGTGCGGGAGCGGGTGCCGCTGAACATCTGCCTGACCTCCAACCTGACACTGCTGTACCGGCGGCGGGAGGATCATCCCCTGCGGCGTCTGCTGGATGCAGGGGCGGTGGTGACCCTGAGCCGGGACGATCCTACCTTCCTGGGCGGGCTGACCCTGACGGAGGAGCTGCGCCGGGCCGCAGAATTCGCCTATATGAGCCGTGAGGAACTGCTGGCCTGCCAGGAGGCGGCGGTGGACGCCGCCTTCTGCGGACCGGAGACCAAGAACTTCCTGCGGCGGGCCCTTGCAGAATTTCAGCAGAGCTGACAGGCGCAGTCAGGCGTTGCCGCGCATAAGATGGGTTGTATCCAGGGCGGAAACGCCGGATATAATTTCCATGAAACGAGGGAATTCCTTTGCGTATCAATGAAGCCTATGAGCATGAGCCCATTTTACCATATCAGTCCGAAGAATCCTGCCCCCTGAACGGCTGCAACAAGGTCAGTACCCAGTGTGTGGATGTGACCGCCTCCGTGATCCTGTCCCCCACCGCAGTCATGGGCAGCCCCACCGTCACCTGTCAGGGCAATCCCACCATCACCTGCGCCACCAATGCAGACGGAACCATGTGCACCGTGACTATGACCCAGAAGGTCTGTGTCTCCATCCCGGTCCGCTACGGCACGACCATTTCTACCTGCGACCCCACCATCACCTGCGCAGAGAGCTGCATCGGCTGCGGCGGCTGCTGAGGAAAGCGGAACAGGGTCCCCGCCCATTTCGGCGGGGCCCTTTTCGTGTTTGCGCCTAGGAGAAATGGGGTTGCAAGTTTGTTGAAAAAACGATATACTGAATTGGATTTGTAAAGATTTTTCAACAGAAAGGAAGCGCTGTAATGACTGCTTATCCCAAGATGACCGCCGAGGAGTGGAAGGCGGAATACGCCGAGGTGACCCGGGAGTACGAGGAGCTGAAGGCCCGGGGACTGAATCTGAACATGGCCCGGGGCAAGCCCGGTAAGGCGCAGCTGGATCTGGTCAGCGATATTTTCAGCCTGATGCAGAAGACGGAAGACTACGTGTCCGACGGCGTCGACGTGCGTAACTACGGCGAACTCAGTGGCCTGCCCGCCGCCAAGCGGCTGTTCGCGGAGATCCTGGGCTGCCGGCCGGAGCAGGTGTTCGTGGGCGGCAACGCCAGCCTGCAGCTGATGTACGATACCATCTCCAAGGCCTATACCCATGGTCTGCTCCACAGCGAGCGCCCCTGGTGCAGGGAGCCCGTGGTGAAGTTCCTGTGCCCCGCCCCCGGCTATGACCGGCATTTCAAGGTGACGGAGTCCTTTGGCTTTGAGCTCGTCACCATCCCCATGACGGACGAGGGACCGGACATGGACGCGGTGGAGAAGGCCATCCAGGACCCGGCGGTCAAGGGCATGTGGAACGTGCCCAAGTACTCCAACCCCGACGGCATCATCTACTCCGCCGAGACCATCCGGCGCATCGCCTCTATGAAGCCCGCCGCCCCGGACTTCCTGCTGATGTGGGACAATGCCTACTGTATCCATGAGTTCGAGGGGGACTATGTGGAGTTCCCGGACATCCTGGCGGAGTGTGAAAAATACGGCAACGCCGACATGGTGTTCGAGTTCGCCTCCACCTCCAAGGTGACCCTGCCCGGCGCCGGCATCTCCTGCTTTGCCTGCTCCGAGGCCAACATGGCTTACATGGAAAAGCTCCTCACTGTCCAGGTCATCAGCTTCGACAAGGTGAACCAGCAGCGCCATGTGCTCTATCTCAAGGACAAGGCCCACACCCTGGAGCTGATGAAGAAGCACGCCGCCATCATGGGCCCCAAGTTCCGCTGTGTGGTGGACGCGCTGGACCGGGAGATCGCGCCGCTGGAGATCGCCTCCTGGCGGCGGCCCAAGGGCGGCTACTTCGTCTCTCTGAACGCCATGCCCGGCACCGCCAAGCGGACGCTGGCCCTGTGCAAGGAGGCGGGCGTCACCATGACCGGCGCAGGTGCCACCTTCCCCTATGGCAAGGATCCCCAGGACAGCAATATCCGCATCGCGCCTTCCCTGCCCCCTGTTGAGGAGCTGGAGCAGGCCATCGCCGTGCTGTGCGTCTGCCTGAAGATGGCGGCCCTGGAGAAGCTGGGCGTATGAGATACAAGGGAAGCGTTTACCGTCCGCCCTCTGAGGCGTACAGCCTCATCGTCCAGGTGACCTACGGGTGCAGCCACAACACCTGCGCCTTCTGCAGCATGTATAAGGAGAAGCACTTCGCCATTCGTCCCCTGGAGGAGGTGCTGGAGGACTTCCGCATCGCCCGGGGCGTGTACCGCCGGGTGGACCGGGTGTTTCTGGCAGATGGCGACGCATTAGTCCGGAAAGCGAATGAGCTTTACACCGTCCTGGACACCATTCGGGAGCTGTTCCCAGAGTGTGAGCGGGTCACCAGCTACGCGTCCCCTGCCTCCATCCGTATCCGGACGGAGGAGGAGCTGCGGACGCTGCGGGACAAGGGCCTGACCATGGTCTACATGGGACTGGAGTCCGGGTGCGACGACGTTTTGAAGCGGATGCGCAAGGGCCACATGTCCGCCGAGATCGTGGAGATGGGCCGGAAGGTCCGCCGGTGCGGCATGGCGCTGTCCGTCACCGCCATCACGGGCCTGGGCGGCCCGGAGCTGCTGGAGCGCCACGCCATCGAGACGGCAGAGGCCTTCAACGCCATGAACCCGGAGTATATCGGGATGCTGACGCTGATGGTGGAGCCGGAGACGCCCCTTTACGACTGGGTGCGGGACGGCAGCTTCCAACTGCTGACCCAGCCCCAGGTGCTGGAGGAAACCCGGCTGCTGATGGAGCATCTGGACAGCCCCGGCAGCGTGTTCCGGATGAATCACGCCAGCAACTACCTGGTGCTGAAGGGCACGCTGAACCAGGACAAGGAGGCCATGCTCCGCACCATCGATGCGGCGGAGCACGACCTGAGCCGCCTCCGGCCGGAGGAGTGGCGGGGCCTGTAAAACCAAATGAAACAGCCGCAGAGCAACGCTCTGCGGCTGCTTTTTTGCCCGGGACCGCAGGCTTGACAGCCCCTGCCGGAGATGATACCATAGGGCCGATTTCCAAGCGGGGTGGGATGTCGGTTCTGTGCGCAAGACCAACTACTGGGCTGAAAAGGAGGCGGCATCCCCCTGTTTGGTGTTGCCCGGCCCCCCTTGAAAGTCCAACGTGATATGTGCAGCGGCGCAGCGTGAGCGGACATTCCGGGGCATGGAAACCTCAAAAAAAGGATAAAAAACCCAGTTGGCAACCGTTGGTTGCCGGAAAGTAAGCCGCGCGCGGTTTACTTTCATTTCTTGCTGGGATAGATTTGGAGATGTAAACAATGACCCTAGAGAAAAAATTGGCCTGTTTGCGAAAAAGAGAAGGGCTGTCCCAGGCGGAGGTATCGGAAAAGCTGGATGTGTCCCGGCAGGCCGTAACAAAATGGGAAACAGGGACGTCCAGGCCGTCAATAGAAAATCTGCAATCTCTGAGCAGGCTCTATAACGTCCCACTGGAGTATCTGCTGGATGAAAGCAGGGACGAACTTCCTGCTCCTGCTCCGGCCGCCCCGGCTGCAGAGAAGGGGCCGGAGCAGACGGTACAGAAAAAAGAAAAGCAGTGGATTCGGCCTCTGATGATCGGCGCCGTTGTTTTGGCCCTGCTGGTATGCTTCCTTTTCTGGTATGGAAGAGGGCAGAAGGAAAATGAGTTGGATTTACATTCGATTCAGGGAGAAGTCCATACATCATCTGAAGTTCCAAAGTTTAATTTGGATTGGGAATAAAAGAAAGGGGGTGAGACCAATGGGAATGAAAAGATATCTGTGCTTATTGTTCGCCTGTATTGCAATTTTTGGCTGTATTCCCGCTCAGGCCGCTGCAGCTGATATTGGAGAACAGGCAGCAGAGATCGCAGAACCAAGAGCCACAGGCAAATTTGATTTTGAGATTCCTGCAAAGACCCTGATGGAGTCCAGCACCAGCTTTCCGATGGAATATGGGGAAACCGTTACCATTACGGCATCCTATTCTCCGGCATCAGCGAGTGTCGACTTCGGGCTGATTGACTCCGACGGAGTATTTTACCCTGTACGAGGAAGCAATGGAAGCATTAACCAGACGATCAGAATTGACCTCAGAGGGACCTATACATTTGCGGTAAGAAACAACTCCAGCTACAAGGTGAGTGTTTCTGGGTTTGTGAATTACTGACCTATGTAAGATTCCCAAATTTGATGTCGATGCTCCGGTCACTTTCAGCTCTGATGAAAGTGATATTCGAGAGCGGTTAGAGTATTTGGCTCCGTAAGGCATTGGTTTGATTTCGAGATAAAGGAAGGCTAAAAGATGAAAAAAGGATGGAAAAAGATTGCTGTAGGAATTTTGGCAGGGTGTATGCTATGTACAACTGCGCTTGCTTATGAGTGTTACATTACACCGTCTTATCAGTCCGTGAGTAGAGGTGCTGTTGTTAGTAGCACTACGGAAACGAATGGAATTGTAAGTGAGCTTTATGCTCTTGTTGCGTTACTGGATGAGAATATGGAAACCATTGACAGTGCGTCCAGAACAAAGGCAGACCCTACGACAACTTCTCTCACAGCAAGCGTGCAGGCATATGATGGAACTTTGAAGCATGGTAAGATGTACACAATTGTCGGCGGGGGTTACATTAAGTACATGACAAAATATGGGTTAGTACAGCAGCCTGAAGATATTGGTGAAAGCATAAGTAGGAAAACTTTCACCTATAACGGAAGAAGTGCAGAGCCTGTACTCTCTGATAGTATGCCGGAGGCCATGCTGGATTATCAGGAGGAACGAGCTGATTGGATTTTCCAGAAGTTTGAAATGAATCCTGATGACTACAACTACGCCTGGTTCTATGAATTAAGCAGTTATGTTGGAACTGATGCGTTTGTAACTATCTTTGATATTATTGATCTTCCTGCTGGAGCAACATCGGATTCGTATTTTGTAAATAATGCAATGGATACAGTCTATTGTGTATTCCAAGACAAAGACGCCGTGAATTACTTGTATGAGTTTACAAAAGAAGATGATGTGTGGCAGCTTAGTAAAGTAGAGACACGACAAGATGAAGGAAAATACTCCGAAACTCAGCAATCGTATGCCGACTATGAGCAGCAATTGCTCGGTGCATAATTGAAATAGGGAAGAATGGCTATCCGCAACATTACGGATAGCCATTCTTTTTATAAACGTCTTTATGTTGACTGCCCCGGAGAACTATGGTATAGTGCCAGTGGCAGAGAAAATTCCTGTCACTGAAAAAAACCGGCTGCAGCGGCCGGGGAAATGGGGGAACTTAGTTGCAATTCAATCATGGTGCTTCGGCGTTTGACGCATAGCAGAGGCTATCGCGTCAAACAAAGAGATTTGGCATATAGCCTCTGCTCATTCCAAATCACAAGAGCTTTGGAGGAGCATCATGCGCTATATGAAAGCAGCCGACGTGCTGCCGCCGGACCTGCTGGCCCAGGTCCAGGCGTATATCGACGGGGAGTATCTGTACATCCCCCGGCGGGAGACCAGCCGCAAACCCTGGGGCGCGGCCAATGGCCGCAAGGCGGAGACCCTGGCCCGAAATCAGGAGATCTATCGGCGCTATCGGGAGGGGACCTCTGTGGACCAGCTGGCGGAAGCCTACTTTCTGGCGCCGAAGAGCATTTGGAAGATCATCGCCCGCCTGAGAAATGAATAAGAACACAAGCGCCATGCGGACTCCCGCATGGCGCTTTCTTATTTCTGAACCGAGTTGACGGTTGCGGGACCGGCCTGCGGCAGGGTATGCTGAGGGCAGTAAGACAACACCAAGGAGGAATTTCCAATGTCCCAGCGAATCCCGCAAAAACCGAAACGGCGCCGCCTGGACTACCGGCAGGATCCCTGCCGGGATGTATTCACCTGCCGGGTCTGCGGCTGGCCGGTAGGGCCTCAGGCTGCCGGAACCCAGCACCGCAACCACTGCCCCAACTGCCTTGCCAGCGTCCACCTGGATGACGAGCCGGGGGACCGGGCCGCCGACTGCGGCGGCACCATGGAGCCGGTGGCCGTCTGGGTCCGCAAGGGCGGCGAGTGGGCCATCATCCACCGCTGCAAGATCTGCGGCGTGCTCCATTCCAACCGGGTGGCGGCGGATGATAACCCCATGCTGCTGATGAGCTTGGCGGTGAAGCCTCTGGCCGCACCGCCGTTCCCCTTGGACCGGCTGGAGCGGGCGGCGGAGTAAAAACCTGAAAAATCGGCGGAGGCTGTACGGCCTCCGCCGGTTTTTCTATGCCACGTGTTTGAAATTCCCCCAGGTCTCATTGACACTGGAGACGCAGGCGAAGGTATCCGGGAAGCGGGCCAGAATCTCCTGGAACCGAACCACCTGATGGCGGTTCACCACGCAGATCAGCAGGAAACGGGGAGTCTCCGAGTACATTCCCTCCGCCTGGAGCACAGTGACACCGTGGCGCAGCTGCTGCATGAGCTGCCGGGAGAGCTCCTCCGGCTGCCGGGTGACCACCTCGAATTTCATGGCGGATTTGCCGCCCTTCAAAATGGTGTCGCTGATGCTGGAGCTGAGATAGCAGTAGATCAGGCACAGGATCACCGGCTCGAACTGGCAGCCGTAGACGAAGAAGGACAACACCGCCACCGCGGCATTGAGGCTGAAGATCAGCCAGACCAGGCTGGCCTCCGGGTGCTTTTTCCGCACCCAGGCGGCTACGATGTCCGTTCCGCCGGTGGAGCCGTTCTGCCGGATCACCCAGCCGTACACAGCGCCGCTGACCACACCGGCCGCCACAGGCCCCAGGATGGCGGAGGAGCCGGAGTCATAGGCGATGGCGCTTAGGTCCATCTGGCCCAGCACCAGCGTGACGGCGGAGAACACCAGCACGAACACCAGCGTTTTGCGGGCGAAGTCCCGGTCGACTTTTTTCCAGGCCAGCAGGACCAGCGGCAGGTTGATGAGCAGGGAGAGGTAGCCGATGTTGATGTGCAGCAGGTATTGCAGCATGGTGGCCAGGCCGTTGATGCCCGCCGGGGCAAAGGCGTTGGGAAAGACGAACAGCTCATAGCTGACGCCCATCAGACAGGCCAGACCGGCTGTGATCGCGTAGCTGCGCAGAGCGGTCCAAGAGGGATGATGCTTCATAGGAGTGCCTCCGTTTTCTGAAATCCGGGCCGCAGTATACGCCATTTTCCTCCAAAACGCAACAGAAATTGCAAAAAAAATTCTGCATTGCAGGAAAACTTTCCTGCAATGCAGAATCCGTATATACGGCCCTGCCGGAGGGGAAAAAACTGGATGTCCACGCAGTCTGAACGGGCAGTGCCGTCACGGGGAATCAGAACTTCTTGTCCTTCGCGGTCTCGCAGTAGGCGCAGCGATAGGTGTGAGTGGCGGGATCGCTCAGCAGGAATATGGCGTCCAGCTGCGGCTCCGCCACAGTGATGCAGCGGGGGTTTTTGCAGTGGATGACATTCACCAGCTTTTTCGGAAGCTCCAGATGCTTCTTTTCCACCCGCACGCCGTTGCGGATGATGTTGACGGTGATGTTGGGGTCGATATAGCCCAGCACATCCAGATCTACCTCCATGGGGGAGTCGATCTTGATGATGTCCTTCTTGCCCATCCGGCCGCTGCGGACATTCTTGATGATGGCCACGGAGCAGTCCAGCTGGTCCAGATGGAGGTAGCGGTAGATGTCCATGCTCTTGCCAGCCTGGATGTGGTCCAGGACCACGCCGTTTTGGATGCTGTCGATGTTCATAGCGTCAATGCCTCCTTCTCACACCTGAATGCCCAGCAGCTTCAGGATCAGTGCCATGCGGATGTACTTGCCGTTCTTCACCTGTCTCCAATAGGCGGCCCGGGGATCCTTGTCCACCGCCACAGTGATCTCGTTGACACGGGGCAGGGGGTGGAGGATGGACAGGTCCGCCTTGGCGTTCTCCAGCTTCTCCGGTGTCAGGATGTAGCTGTCCTTCAAGCGCAGGTAGTCCTCCTCATTGAAGAACCGCTCCTTCTGGACACGGGTCATGTAGAGAATGTCCAGCTGGGGGATGACGGACTCCAGATCCGTGGTCTGGGTGTAGGGGATGCCCTTCTTCTTCAGAGCCTCCTCCTTCACATACCGGGGCAGCTTCAGCTCGGTGGGGGAGATCAGCACGAAGTTGATGTGATCGTACCGGCTCAGGGCGTTCACCAGGGAGTGGACGGTGCGGCCGAATTTCAGGTCGCCGCAGAAGCCGATGGTGAAGTTGTTCAGCCGCCCCTTCTCCCGGTGGATGGTCAGCAGGTCGGTGAGCGTCTGGGTGGGATGGTTGTGGCCGCCGTCGCCGGCATTGATGATAGGTACCTCACTGAACTGGGAGGCGGCGTAGGGAGCACCCTCCTTGGGATGGCGCATGGCGATGATGTCGGCGTAGCAGCTGACGGTGTGGATGGTGTCGCCCACGGTCTCGCCCTTGGCGGTGGAGCTGGAGCTGGCCTCAGAAAAGCCCAGGGTGCTGCCGCCCAGGGCCAGCATGGCGGACTCAAAGGAGAGCCGGGTCCGGGTGGAGGGCTCGAAGAAGAGCGTTGCCAGCTGCTTGTGGGCACAGGCGTCCTGGTACTTGACCGGGTTGGCGATAATGTCCTCCGCGGTGGCGATCAGCTGATTGATCTCATCCACGGAGAGGTCGGTGATGTCGATAAGATTTCTGGGCATGATGAACTCCTTTCAGGGGTGTGGTGGGAGGGAGCCGCTCCTCGGGCGGCAGGGAATAGCTCCCGGCAAAGCCGGAAGCGGAATGAGCGGAATTTATTTCGACGTGATCCAGGATTCGTCGGATGGGTTGGCCCGGAACCTCTTCAGCCGCTCAATGTCCTCCGGCTTGATCTTCCCCTCCTCAGCGGCCGCCTCGCAGACGGCATCGAAGTTGGAGAGGGAGTGGTTGACGACATTCGCGGCGGCCAGCCGGTCCAGGCCCTTTTGGAGCCCGTAAGTGAAGATGGATGCGACGCCGAGAACCTCGGCACCCGCCTCCCGCAGCGCCTCCACAACTTCAATGCAGCTGCCGGCGGTGGAGATCAGGTCCTCCACCACAACGACCTTCTGGCCCTTCTCCAGCCTGCCCTCGATGCGGTTCTGGCGGCCGTGGTCCTTGTTGCCGGAGCGGACGTAGCCCATGGGCAGGTCCATCAGGTGGCCCACGATGGCGGCGTGGGCGATGCCGGCGGTGGACGTGCCCATCAGCACCTCCACATCCGGGTAATGGGTGCGGATCAGCTCCACCAAGCCCTTCTCCACGGCCGTGCGGACGGCGGGAGCGGTGAGGGTCAGGCGGTTGTCGCAGTAGATGGGGCTCTTGATGCCGCTGGCCCAGGTGAAGGGCTCGTCCGGCCGCAGGAACACCGCGCCGATGCTCAGCAGATCGTGGGCGATTTCACGTTCTAGGTTCATGGAAAAATCCTCCTTATCCAAATGTGCGAAGATGGTCAGTGCTTTCGGCCGACCCAGAAAGCACTTGCGGCCACAATGGCTGCAAGGTACAATAGCGCCGACTCGGTATAACCGAATGGCAGGGCTTTGATCCAGATCACTCCGAATGCCAGTACCATGAAAAAGACAGCAATGACAAGGGCAAGTTCCATCAAATCAAATTTCATGCAGACGTGCCCCCGTTCCGCTCAGCCCCAAAAGTCCTTGACCGCTCTCCGATAAGCGGACACCGGGTCCTCCGCCTGGGTGATGGGACGGCCCACCACGATGTAGTCGCAGCCGGACTTGCCCGCCTTCTCCGGAGTCATGATCCGCTTCTGGTCGCCGGCGGCACTGTCCGCGAACCGGATGCCGGGGGTGACGGTCAGGAAGTCCGCGCCGCACCGCTCCTTCACCAGAGCCGCCTCCAAAGGAGAGCAGACCACGCCGTCCAGGCCGCTGGCGGCGGCGTTCTTGGCGTAGGAGAGCACCGTCTCTGCCATGGGGGTGTCGATCAGCAGCTCGTTTTTCAGGGCGGCGGCGTCGGTGGAGGTCAGCTGGGTGACGGCAATCAGCAGGGGGCGGGTGCCGTCGGGACGAGTCAGGCCCTCCAGGGCGGCCCGCATCATCTCAGAGGTCCCGGCGGCGTGGAGGTTCACCATATCCACATCCAGTCGGGAGAGGACCGCCATGGCCCGCTTCACGGTGTTGGGGATGTCGTGGAGCTTCAGGTCCAGGAAGATCTTGTGGCCCCGGGCCTTGATGTCCCGGACCACCTGGGGGCCCTCGGCATAGAACAGCTCCATGCCGATCTTCACAAAAGGCTTCTCCCCGGCGGGGAACTGGTCCAGGAAGGAGAGGGTCTCCTCACGGGTGGGGAAGTCCAGGGCGATGATGACGTCTTTTGCGCTCATATTCAAACAGTCCTTTCTGTAAATTTCTCGGTGACAGCGTTCAGCCGTGCGCCGCGCCGGTCAGGTCCGCGATACGCTCCACGCCCAGCCTTTCGCACACGCCCGGCAGGGCTTCGATGATCTTCTTGCAGGCATAGGGGTCCCGCAGGTTGGCGGCGCCGATCTCCACGGCGCTGGCCCCCGCCAGCATCATCTCACACACGTCCTCCGCAGAGGAGACGCCGCCGCAGCCGATGATGGGCAGCTGCACCGCCTCGTACACGTCCCACACCATCCGCACCGCCACCGGGAACACCGCGGGGCCGGACAGTCCGCCGGTGCGGTTGGCGATGAGGGGCTTTTTCGTTTTCAGGTCGATCCGCATCCCCAACAGGGTGTTGATGAGGCAGATGCCGTCGGCTCCCGCGTCAGCGCAGGCCCTTGCGATCTCCGCGATGTCCGTGACGTTGGGGGAGAGCTTCATGAAGACCCGCTTTTTCGTCACTGCCTTCACTGTCCGGGTGACTTCCGCGGCAGCCCTAGGGTCGGAGCCGAAGTTCTTCCCTCCGGCGTGGACATTGGGACAGGAGATGTTCACTTCCAGAATGGACACCTGCTCCACGTCGTTGAGCTTGGCGCAGTTCTCAGCGTACTCCTGAAGAGAGAAGCCCCCCACGTTGGCGATCACCGGCCCATGAAAGATCTTTGCAATGTTGGGCACCTCCTCCGCGATCACCGCGTCGATGCCGGGGTTCTGGAGGCCCACGGCGTTCAGCATCCCGGAGGCGGTCTCCGCGATCCGGGGCTGAGGGTTGCCCGGACGGCTCTGTGCGGTAGTGCCCTTCCAGGAGAAGCTGCCCAGAAGGTCCAGGTCGTACAGCTCTGCGTACTCCCGGCCATAGCCGAAGGTGCCGGAGGCGGGGATTACGGGATTTTTCAGCTCCACCCCTGCAAGGCGGACAGACAGGCTTACCATACGATTTCCTCCTTGTACAGAATGGGACCGTCCTTGCACACCCGCTTGTAGCCGTTTCCCGTGGGCACGGAGCAGCCCATGCAGGCGCCGAAGCCGCAGCCCATCCGGGCCTCGAAGCTGAACTGCCCGCCGGTGAGCTGGGGCAGGCCGTGGACGGCCTTCAGCATGGGGGTGGGGCCGCAGACGAAGGCGTAGCCGCACTCCGGCACGTGACGGGCCAGATCCGTAACAAATCCCTTTGTGCCCAAGCTGCCGTCCTCCGTGGCCACCATCAGGCGGCAGCCCAGCTTGCCGAATTCCTCCAGGTAAAAGGCGTCTCCGCCGGAGCGGAATCCCAGTCCCACTGTGGGGGCGATGCCCGCCTCCAGCATCCGCTGAGCCAGGCCGTACAGGGGCGCGATGCCGATGCCGCCGCCCAGCAGGATAGGGTGGGCCCCGCCCTTTGCCAGATCAAAGCCGTTGCCGAGACCCGACAGCACATCCAGCTCTGTGCCGGGGACGCACCGCACTAAGTCATGGGTGCCTTCGCCCACCACCCGGACCAGGAGCAGCAGGGCGTCCTTCGTCCAGTTGCAGATGGAGATAGGCCGCCGGAGGAATTTGCCGGGCAGCTGGATGTTCACGAACTGCCCCGGCGCCGTGATGGCGGAGGTGTCGCCGGACAGCACCAGCTCATAGGTGTCGGCGGTCAGCTGCCGGGCGTGTTCCATGGTAAAGAGGGATTGTTTCATAGGTAGTCCTCCTGACAGGGGGGGATGGGGGTCTTATTGATGTTGCGGGAGCTGGCGGTGTACACCAGATTCCCGTTGCAGATGGTCTTGTCCACTCCGGCGGTGACGGTCCAGCCGTCAAAGGGCGTGGAACGGCCCTGGGAGAAGAAAAGGGAGCTGTCGATGGCATGGGGCCAGTTCAGATCCAGCACGGTCAGATCCGCGATCTCTCCCGCCTCGATCTTTCCGCCGGGCAGGCGGAACAGCCGCCGGGGATTGACGCACAGGGCGTTCAGCAGCGTGGCGAAGGGGACGATGCCCGGCTCCACCAGCTCCGTATACAGCACCGGGAAGGCACACTCCAACCCCACGATGCCGTTGAGGCTGCGGAGTCCCCTAGACTTCTCCTCCGCGCTGTGGGGGGCGTGGTCCGTGGCGATGCAGTCGATGGTGCCGTCCAGCAGCCCTTCGATCAAAGCATCCCGGTCCGCGGCGGAGCGGATGGGGGGATTCATCTTGAACTGGCCGTCATCCATCAGGTCCTCATCGCAGAGGATCAGGTAGTGGGGCCCGGTCTCGCAGGATACCGGCAGCCCCTCCGCCTTGGCCTTGCGGATGAGGGCCACGCTCTCCTTGGTGGAGACATGGCACACGTGGTACCGGCAGCCGGTCTCCCGCACCAGCTCCAGATCCCGCTCCACCTGTTTCCACTCGCTCTCAGGGGCGTTGCCGGGGAAGCCGTTCCGCTTCGCCCACTCCCCGTCGTGGATGCACCAGCCGGGAGTCAGCAGGGACTCGTCCTCACAGTGGGCAGTGATGGGCTTGTCCAGCTGTTTTGCGAGTTCCATGGCATCGCGCATCTGGTCGGCGGACTGGACGCCTTTCCCGTCGTCGGAGAAGCCGCAGACAAAGGGCTCCATAGCCGGCATGTCCGCCAGCTCCGCGCCTTTTTCGCCCCGGGTGATGGCCCCATAGGGATACACCCGCACCCGGCCGTCCCGGGCGATGGCGTCTAGCTCCGGCCACAGGTGCTCCAGGGAGTCCGGCACCGGATTCAGGTTGGGCATGGCGCACACCGCCGTGTAGCCTCCTGCGGCGGCCGCCGCCGTGCCGGAGGCGATGGTTTCCTTATAAGAAAATCCAGGCTCCCGAAGATGAACATGTACATCAACGAAACCTGGAACAATGACTTGATCCTGACATTCAATTACGGAAAAACCTTCCTGGGAAAGGGAGGGAGAAACGGAAACAATACGGCCTTTGGAAATGGCAACATCCACATTCTGGAAAGTTCCATCCCGGAAAACAGCCCCGCCGGTCAGCAAGAAATTCATGGGTACGCTCCTTCCTCTGCGTCTTCATTCGACATATTATCATAACGGAAAAGGAAGCAGTTGTCAACGCCTATTTTCTGGAGTTTTCCAAAAGCGGCGGCGATTGCCGCCGCCTCTGGAATCTTCCATCAGGGCCGGGGCGGACGGCAGGCCAGGCAGCCGGTATAGAGCCGGGAGACCTCAGGCCAGTCCACCAGTCGCCACCAGGCTTCGAAGTAGTCCGCCCGGCGATTCTGGTATTGGAGATAGTAGGCGTGCTCCCATACATCGCAACACAGCAAGGGGATCAGGGGCAGCGGTGTGTCCTGGTTTGCGGTCTTTTGGACAGCCAGGTGCCCCTCGCCGTCTGCGGATAGCCAGGCCCAGCCGGAGCCGAATTGCCTCAGGGCCGCCTTGCGCATGGCCTCCTTCAAACCTGCCATGCCGCCGAAGTCCCGTACCACAGCGCCCTCCAGCGCCGTGTCCGGGGCGGAGACCGGCAGGGGGTGGAGGGTGCGGAAATACAGGTCATGATTAAAGACGCCTCCGGCGTTGTTCCGAACGCCCTGCCGCAGGCCATCCGGCAGTTCCTCCCAGTTTAGGCACAGCTTCCAAAGCGGCCAGGACTGATAGGCGGGCGTCCGCTCCAGCAGCTGGTTCAGAGCGTCCACATAGGCGGCGAAGTGCTTGTCGTGATGGAAATACAGCACTTTTTCGATCAGCTCCGGCGCCAGCGCGTCATAGCCGTAGGGCAGGGGCGGTAGGGTGAAGGGATAATGCTGTTCCATGTATTGCTCCAAGGGGATCATCCTTTCCGGTGAAGTGTCAAAGTCCGCTGTTCCCATCCTATGCAGAAAGGGAATCCCATATTTCCAAAAGGTGCTGCACAAAAACCGGGAGGGCGTTTCGCCCTCCCGGTCCGGTCTCAGCAGTGGCCGCAGGTATGGCCGCTCTCGTGGTGGCCGCAGCCGTGGTCGCCGCAGGTGTGCTCCTCACCGTGGTGATGGTCGCAGGTGGCTGCATCGGCGCTGACCAGCGTGCCTGCCAGCAGTTCTGCCACCCGGGTGTCCGCGTCGCCCTGGCAGCCGGCGTACAGCCGGATACCTGCCTCCGCCAACGCCATCTGGGCCCCACCGCCGATGCCGCCGCAGATCAGGGCATCCACCTGACGGTCCTTCAAAAAGCCAGCCAGGGCCCCGTGTCCGCTGCCATTGGTATCCACCACCTGGGAGGAGGCTACGGTGCCGTTCTCCACATCATAGAGCTTGAACTGTGCCGTGTGGCCAAAGTGCTGGAACACCTGGCCGTTTTCATAGGTAACTGCGATTTTCATGAGGACGCTTCCTTTCCGTCTTGGGAGGCACACCGGCCGCAGGGCCTGCTGACGCCCCGGCAACTTTCCTGGGGACAGAGGGCGTAGCTACCGCCGCCAATCTGCAGTGGACGGCCCTCCACCAGAAAGACCGCCAGCTTCCGCCGGGCCTGGGCGTAGATCCGCTGGACTGTGGTCCGGGCCACCCCCATCTGGGCGGCGGCCTCCTCCTGGTTCAGGCCCAGGTAGTCCATCAGCCGCAGCGCCTCATACTCCTCCACCGTCAGCTCCACGGCCTCTCTGTGGGCAGGCCGTTCCGGGGAAAAGCGGCAGTGGGTCGGCATCTGGCAGACCCGGCGGCATTTGGCACTGCGCGGCATGGATGTCCCTCCTTTGTTTTGAACATATGTCCATTATATACGGTTTTAAACATATGTCAAGAATAACTTTGGGAAAATCTGCGTTCCGCCTTGACAGGTCCAGGGCGGTCCCCTTATGATGGAGCCGGAGAGGGGGCGGTTCTCTTGAAAAAGAAGTGGAAAATCCTGCTGGCGTGCGTCGTGGCAGTGACGGCAGCATGTGCTGCGGCGTGGTATCTCCTTCCCCGCCCCGCGGTAGGGGAGGACTACGAAGTCCAGTATATCAATGTGGGAGAGACGCTGGAGAATATTACCGGTCAGATAGACCAGAATACCTGTAACGCCTTCAATGACCTGCTTCGGCAAGCAGAGAGAAGGGGGTACCGCAGAAATGTCTTTCCAAGGCAGCTGCGGGAGGACACGGTGCAGATCATAGGCGTCGACAGCCATGGACCCTGGTTCTTTGAGCTGGACGGCGAAGCTTGCGTACTCTGCGACGGACAAAGGGGCGGCTACCCCATTATTGACGGCGAAGGGCTGCTGAAACAGGTCTGGGCCCTGCTGCCGGAGCCGTGACAGGGGAGGGATGCGCCTGTGAAAAGAAAATGGAAAATTTTGCTGGCGTGCGTTGTGGTAGTGGCAGCGGTGGCGGCCATGACTGTGGGAATCTGCGCACGGTATGTCCTGCACTACCTTGCGGTGGGAGGGGACTTTGAAATCAGCTTCATCAGAGCAGGGGAGACACTGGAGGACATCACGGAACAGATCGATCAGGATACTTTAGACGCCATCAAGGGACTGGTGCTGGGCGCGGAAAGAGGGGGGTACCGTGTTGGCTGCTCTCCATGGCTCTCGGAGAGCAGTGTGGAAATCAACGGGAGAGACAGTGAGGGGCTATGGCATATCTATCTGGACGAGGACACCGCCGTAATTTATGATGGTGACAGACAGTATCCCCTCATCAATGGCGAAGAACTCCTGGAACAGCTTTGGGCCCTGCTGCCGGAGCAGTGACAGGGGAGGGATGCGCCTGTGAAAAGAAAGTGGAGATTCCTGCTGTTGTGCGCTGCCGCCGTGGCAGCCCTGACTGGCTATTTCTTCCTGCTACCCGCCCCGGCAGTGGGAGAGGGCTTCCAGCTGCTGGAGGTCCGGCAGGACGGACGGGATTTGACGGCGTCGCTCCGGCCGGAGCAGCTGGCGGACCTGGAGGCTACAATGCGGGGGGCCTCCAGGTTCCGCTGGAAGAATCCCATTGGGGTATATCCTCTGGAAGCGGATACCGTCACGCTCCTGGGTGCCAATGGGGAATCCGTCATCCTGGTGGGCAGTCAGGGGCGCTTTGCGGTGGACGGCTATCCCCTGCACGACGGGGAGACCCTGCTGGCGGAGGTTCAGAACATCCTCGCATCCTAATTCATTTTGCTTATAGATAAGAGCAGATACAGCGGAAAGGAGCAATCAGATGGAACAGCGGGAAGCGGCCATCTGCCAATGGTTCGACATGTGGCTCACCAAGCGGGACACCGGCATCCGGGACCTTTTCGCCCCGGACGCGGTGTACATCGAGAGCTGGGGCCCGGAGTACCACGGCGCGGACAAGATCGCCTGGTGGTTCACCGAGTGGAATCGCCGGGGCACGGTGGAGCGGTGGGATATCCGCCAGTTCTTCCACAAGGGGGACCAGACGGTGGTGGAGTGGACCTTCGCCAACCGGATGGACGACGGCCGCCGGGAGGTGTTCGAGGGCATGACCCTGGTCCGCTGGACGGCAACGGGGCAGATCGCCCGTCTCCAGGAGTTCGGCTGCAACCTGGGCCGTTACGACCCCTACGCCCACGGCCCGGAGCCCCGGTTCCGGGACCAGCAGGCGGCCTGGTTCTGAAAACCCAAACAACGGCGCCCGTTCCGAAAGGAACGGGCGCCGTTGTTTGGATACCAAGAAGGGACGTCTTATTTTTGCAGCGTCTTGACCCACTGGCCGTACTTCTCCAGATTGGCGTCACAGGCGGCAGAATCCGCGCCCTGGGTCAGAATATACACCTTGATCTTGGGCTCCGTGCCGGAGGGTCGCACCAGAATGGTGGTGCCGTCCGCCAGCTCGAACCGCAGCACGTTGGAGCCGGAGAGCTCCATGGCGCTCTTCGCACCGGTGGCGCAGTCCACCACGGACCCGTCGGTGTAGTCCTTCCGGGTGACGACTTTCACGCCGGAGATCTCCGCCGGGGGATTCTCCCGGAGATTCTTCATCAGCTGCGCCATATCCTTCAGACCGTCCAGGCCGGGCATCACCAGGTTGTAGGTCTTTTCGGCGTAGTGACCATACTTCTCGTATAGCTTCTCCAGGGCGTCGAACAGCGTCATGCCCTGGGCGGCGTACCAGGCGGCCATCTCCGTCAGCAGCATGGAGGCGGTGACGGCGTCCTTGTCCCGGACGTAGTCGCCCAGCATGTAGCCGTAGCTCTCCTCATAGGAGAAGATGACCTTTCCTTCGCCGGCGGCCTCCAGGGCGTTCTTCTTCTCCGCCATGAACTTGAAGCCAGTGAAGGTGTCGTAGCAGGTGACGCCGTTGGACTCAGCCACCTTCCGGGCCATCTCCGTGGTGACGATGGTCTTGAGGGCCACGGGCTTCTCCGGCATTTTGCCGGAGCGGCGCATGGCGCCGATGAGGTAGTCCAGCAGCAACACGCCGGTCTGATTTCCGGTGACGGGGCGGTACTCGCCGCTGTGGTCCCGGATCATGATGCCCACCCGGTCGCTGTCCGGGTCAGTGCCCAGGATGAAGTCCACGTCATTCTCCCGGGCCAGGTCGATGGCCAGATAGAAGCCCTCCGGGTTCTCCGGGTTGGGGGAGACCACGGTGGGGAAGTCGCCGTCGATCACCATCTGCTTGGGCTCACAGATCAGGTGCTTGATGCCCAGGGTCCGCAATGCCTCCGGCACCAGCTTGTAGCCGCAGCCGTGGAAGGGAGTGTACACCAGCTTGAAGGTGTCCGCCACCTTGGCCACGGTTTCCTTGTCGTTAATCATGGCAGTGACGTTAGCCATAAACTTTCGGTCCGTCTCCTCCCCCATGGTCTCAATGAGGCCGGCCTTCACCGCCTCGTCGAAGTCCATGCGCCGGATGCCATTGAAGACATCGATCTGTTCCAGAGCAGCGGCGATGGCGTCGGCGTGGTGAGGGGGCAGCTGGGCGCCGTCCTCCCAGTAGACCTTGTAGCCATTGTACTCCTTCGGATTGTGGCTGGCGGTGACATTGATGCCCGCCTGGCAGCGGTACTCCCGCACGGCGAAGCTCAGCTCCGGCGTGGGGCGGAGGGATTCAAAGATCCGGACATGGATACCGTTGGCGGCGCAGACCTCCGCCGCCGCCCGGGCGAACTCCATGGAGTGGTTCCGGCAGTCCATACAGATGGCCACGCCCCGGCGCTTGCCCTCCTCGCCCTCGGCGCAGATGACCTGGGCAAAGCCCTGGGTGGCCCAGCGGATCACATGGATGTTCATGTTGTGCAGGCCCACGGCCATGATGCCCCGCAGGCCGGCGGTGCCGAACTCCAGCGGGCCGTAGAACCGGCTCTCAATCTCCTTGGGGTCATTTCGGATGCTCTCCAGCTCCGCACGCTCCGCGTCGGACAGGGCAGGACTCGCCAGCCACTTTTCATATTCCTTCATAAAATCCATGCGAGAGATACCTCCTGTTGTGTAAATTGAGAACGGAGGCGGGACATTAGTCCTGCTCCGGGATTTCCGCGGGGGCGTCCAGCAGCGCCTGGGCCTCCTCCAGTTGGGAGGCGGGGACCCAAATCTCTACTCCCTGGGAGGCGAAGCCTCCCAGCACCTTGCCCAGGGACCCGTTCTGGAAGGCGGGGATGCCGCAGCTTTCCAAAAACGACACAGTGATGTCCGCCTGGCTGTCTAGCTCCCACTGGATGTCCAGCTTGGCGGCGGGTTCCGGTGCGCCTGCCTCGTCTTTCGGCCAGCGGTCCAGCAGGTCCCGGTCCGCCCGGGCCCAGAAGTCCTTTGCTGGTTCTGTCATAGTTCCACGTCCTTTACTTGTGATATTTGGTGCCTGCGTTGATCTGATACGCCCGGTAGATCTGTTCCAGCACCATCACCCGGGCCAGATGGTGGGGGAAGGTCATGGGAGACATGGAGAGCCGCAGCCTGGCCTCTGCTTTGATGGAGGGGTGCAGGCCAAAGGACCCGCCGATGAGAAACACCAGATGTCCCACGCCCTGGCTGGCCCAGGCAGCCATCTGCCGGGCCAGCGCCTCGCTGGACCGCGGCTCTCCCTCCACGCACAGAGCGATCAGGGCGGCGCCGGATGGGAGCTTGGCCCGGATGGCAGCAGCCTCCTTCAAAAGGGCCGCCTCGATCTGGGCGGGGGAGGGGTCCTCCGGCAGCCGCTCCTCCGGCAGTTCCACCAGCTCCAGCTTACAGAAGCGGGACAGCCGCTTGACGTACTCCGCCGCGGCGTCCATATAAAATTTCTCCTTCAGCTTCCCGACGCACAGGATCGTCACCTTCTGCATACGGACCTCCTGCTCACGGTGTGGGCTGGGCCCAGGCAGTCCCTGGGAGCCACAGACAGCAGAGGCGAGACACCTGCGGCGGAGAGAGCCCGTTCTACGGCAGTTTGCGCCATGGCGGGCGTATTATTCTCCCGGCTCAGATGGGCCAGGATGATCTCTGATGTGCCGCTCTGCGCCAGAACGGCGGCAAAACGGGCGGCATCCTCATTGCTGAGATGGCCTTGTGCGCCCAGAATCCGCTGTTTCAAATAGTAGGGGTAGGGCCCGCTGCGGAGGGTCTCGATGTCGTGGTTGGCCTCCAGCACCGCCAGATCTACGCCCTCCAGAATGTCGGCAGCCTCGTCGGTGACGTAGCCGGTATCCGTCAGGACACCGACGGCGCCGCCGGCGGCGTCCAGCCGGAAACCACAGGAACCGGGAGCGTCATGGGATGTGGGAAATGCCGTCACGGCAAACTCTCCGATAGACTGGGGGATGCCGAAGTCCAGCGCGTCCAGCCGTGTCTCTGCGCCGGGCAGCCGCCAGGATAGCTCCCGGGCGGCCCGCTCGGTGGTAAAAACCGGGGCGGCGCAGCGCTTGAGCAGCGTCTGCAGACCGGAGATGTGGTCCGCGTGGGTGTGCGTGATGAGAATGGCCGTGAGGCTTCCGAGCTCCAGGCCCAGCTCCCGCAAAGCGGCAGTGATGCGGCGGCAGGAAATGCCCGCATCCAGCAGAATATAGCTCTCCCCGCAGGAGAGCAGCAGCGCGTTCCCGGAGGAACCGCTTGCCAGCGTATGTACGGTGGTCAAAAAACATACCTCTTCCGGTGAAAAGTAAGACGTCCACAAGGGAGGCCGTCGACGAAAGTCGCCATCCTCCATCGCGGACGTAAAATCGCTCGATCTATGGAAATGTCTTGATTGTATAACCCCGCGGCAGCGGGGGAAACCTAGAGAAGCCTGTACCCCGTTTCAGCCAATGTGGGCCTCCAGCTCCTCGGACTCACCGGGGACCTCCACGGTACGGATGGAAGCGCCAAGGCCCTGGAGCTTGGTGACGATATCCTCATAGCCCCGCTCGATATACTGTACGCAGCTGATCTCGCTCTCGCCCTTGGCAGCCAGGGCAGCGATCACCAATGCCGCGCCGGCCCGCAGATCGCAGGCCTGGATGGGCGCACCGGTGAGATGGTCCACACCCTCCACCACAGCGGTCTTGTCGTCTACCTGGATGCTGGCGCCCATGCGCTTGAGCTCATCCACATAGCGGTAGCGGTTGTTCCAGACGCTCTCCGTCACCAGGGAAGTGCCCTCCGCCAGGCAGAGGACGGTGGTGATCTGGGGCTGCATATCTGTGGGGAAGCCCGGATAGGGCATGGTTTTCACATTGGCCTTCTGCAAGGGGCCGCTGCGGCGGACCAGAAGGGTGTCCTCCCGCTCCTCTACCTCCACGCCCATCTCCACCAGCTTGGCGGTGATGCAATCCATGTGCTTGGGGATGATATTCTTCACCAGGATCTGGCCGCCGGTGGCAGCCACGGCGGCCATATAGGTGCCTGCCTCAATCTGGTCGGGAATGATGGCGTAGCTGCCGCCCCGCAGGCGGTCCACGCCCTGAATTTTAATGGTGTCCGTGCCGGCACCCCGGATGTTGGCGCCCATCGAGTTGAGGAAGTTGGCCAGGTCCACGATATGGGGCTCCTTGGCAGCGTTCTCGATGACGGTGTTGCCTTCCGCCCGGACGGCGGCCATCATGATATTCATGGTAGCGCCCACGGAGACCACATCCAAATAGATGTTGGCGCCCTTGAGGCGGCCGGTCTCCGTGGAAGCGTTGATGAAGCCGCCCTCCACCATGACCTTGGCGCCAAGCGCGGTAAAGCCCTTCACGTGCTGGTCGATGGGGCGCACCCCGAAGTTGCAGCCGCCGGGCATGGCGACCTCCGCCTGGCCGAAGCGGCCCAGGAGAGAACCAATCAGATAATAGGAGGCCCGCATCTTCCGGGCCAACTCATAGGAGGTTCGGGTGGAGCGGATGCGGCTGGCGTCGATCTCCACTGTATGGCGGTTGATGACGCGGATGCCGGCACCCAAATGCTCCAGAATCTTCAGGGACAGCGTCACATCGGAGATCTGGGGGATATTTTCGATCCGGCAGACCCCGTCCACCAGCAGAGCGGCGGGGATGATGGCAACGGCGGCGTTTTTGGCGCCGCTGATCTCTACTTCACCAAACAGGGGATGACCACCCTGTACAATATACTTTGTCAAAGTCGATACCCTCTCTTCAAAAGGCGCTTTCTTTTGTGGCGGCACCTGTAATTTCTATGAAACAGTGTGCCCGGCCCGTGCCGCTTCATACCCGCTAAAGACCTGCGAAACCGGAGAAATTTTCCGGATGGGGAAGCTCACACACCCAAACTATACCATATCCCCGCGCAAAATGCAAACCCTTCCTGCGAGCCGGACGGGTTCCGCGTCAAAATTCGTCAAAATTCCAAAGCCGCCGACGGCTGAAAACAGCCGCTTCAGGCCGAATCGCGGCGCACAGGCGGAGAAATTTGGAAACAAATTATCTGCCCGGCAGGGCTCCAGTTACTCAGCCGGAGGAGACGGCGCCGGTGTAGCAGCTGACATAATAATCAGCCGTATCCGTAGAAACGCACCAGGCGGGCACCAGGGCCATAGGAGTGGCTGTGGTGCTCTGCAGCTCATAACAGAGGTACAGGTCCGTCACGGCAGTGACCACCGCGCCGCTCTGAACGGTGCCGAGGAAGGCATTGAGGGCATCCAGAGCGGACAGGGCACCGTTCCCATTGGCGGTCTGTCCCGCCTGGGGCAGGTGGGTACCGCTGACGGAGGCCACCCGCCCGCCGGAGATGGAGAAGGAGACGGTGCAGTTGACCACCGGGGCCCCGTCGTAGGTCTGGACCGCGGAGGCGCTGCCGTCCTCCCCATCCAGGGAGAAGGCGAGGGCTTCGTAGTGGAACGCACGGCAGAAGGCCCGGCACAGGGCGTCCGCTGTCTCGCCGCTCTGTTCGATCACCACGTCAAAGGTGCCGTCGGACCGGAAGACGGCGTTGCCGTTTTCGCTTTGATAGGTGGTGACGCCGCCGCCACCATCAGACATGACCAGCTCATCTCCCAGGAGAAAGCCGGCCAGCTTCTCATCCTCGTCCGGGTCCCTGGACAAGGTCAGGCCGGCGGGCGGTGTGGCGCCGGGGATAATGCCGTCATCCAGAGAGACACCCTCCGCCGCGAACAGCTGCACCATCTGCTGACGGGCCTCTGCCTGGGCGGAATAGCCGGTGGTCAGCCGTACTCCCAGCAGGCCCAGGAGGCAGAGATTCATCAGAGCCAGGATCAGAATGATGATGTTTTTCAGACGGAAGCTCTCCATCCGTCGGACCTCCTTTCCACCGCCGGAGCGGCTTGTATCCGCTGCACTCAGTCCGCCAGCCAGCTGGCGGATACCGAGTCTCCGCCGCCGTCGGCATAGCCCACAGACAGCTCTGTGCCGGGATGCTCCGCTGCAATGGCCAGCGTCTGCCGCAGCGGCAGCAGGAGCGACGTCTCCCCGGCGGTGCTGTACTGCCGGAACCGCAGGGTGAGGCGGGTGACGCTGGTGCCGGAGAGCGTGATCTCGGCGGCGTGTCCGCCGTCGGAGAAGCGAATGGGGACACCATCGATCTGATATCCGAACAGAAGCTGGGTGGTGTCCCCGCCCTGACTGACGGACTCCAGATACAGCCTTGCCTCGCCGGAGCGGTCCTCTGTCAGCTGTTCCAGCAGGATACTGGCACCCAGCACGGCTTCCGCCGCAGTGGGGACCTCCTCCTGTGCGGAGATCTCCAGCGTAGCATCTGTTCCGCTGCGGTAGGTGATCTCCCCGGAGGGACGGATGTGAAGGGAGCGATCGGCTTCGACCTCGGTGATGACCTCCGTGCCGTCGGCCTCCGCATAGCGCTCCCGCGTGTTGATGTTGAAGCCGAAAGCCGCCAGCAGCCAGTCCGTGCCGGAGATGGATGAAGCGGCAGAGAGGACCGGCAGCTGCGGTAACTCCGTCGGCAGGATGGAGAGGGGAAACAGCTTGCCGTATAGCGGCTCCATCTCCACAACCTCAAAGGCGAAGGAGACGCTTCCCATGCCGGACTGGCTCACTGCCTCTGTAAGAGAATCTATGGAGAGGGCGGTGGAGGCGACGGTGCCGGTGAGGACGGTATCAGCACCGTCCCATACATAGAGATGGACGGAGCCGTCCGCCCCTGCGGCCAGCAGCAGACAGCGGGCATTTCCCTCCAACGCGGTGCCCTCTGCACCGGTGAGCTCGGCAAGCACCTGGAGGGGCAGGGGATTCAAAAAATCAAAATAGATGGAAGGGCCCGAGAGGGCACCCCGAAAGGCATCCGTTGCAGAAGGAGCAAGGTGCTGGACGGAGCCCAGAGCCTCCCGCAGGCCCAGGGCGGAGAAGCCGTCACTGTTGGTAGTGAAGCCCAGGCTGCCATACCGGCCGTAGGAGTCCGTGAGGACCACCCGTACCGGAGCGGGAAACTCCCGCAGCCGGGAGGGTGAGCCCTCGCCGGTCAGCCGCTCCAGATAGAGCGGGTCCTCCGACGTGCCCAGATTGTACAGCTGCAGCTGGGCGAACAGGAGCACCGCCGAGACGGACAGAAGCGCGATGGCGATGTTCTGGATGAGGTTGCGGCGCCTGCGCCGGGCCGTTTGATCCATGGGCAGCCTCCTTTCAGCGGTTTTGCGGATGTGACTTTCTCAGATGGGGTTGGAGGGCCCGCCGATGGGCAGCGTCAGCCGGATGGTGGTGCCGGGGCCCTCGTGGGGCGCCAGGGCGATGGTGCCGTGGTGGCGCTGGACGATCTCCCTGGCGATGGAGAGACCCAGGCCCGTGCCGCCGGACTCCCGGGAACGGGCCTTGTCCACCCGATAAAAGCGGTCGAAGATCCGGTCCCGATCCTTCTCTGGGATGCCGATGCCGTCATCGCAGACCTCCATCCAGACCTCCGCCTCTGTGGAGCCGGCGGTGATGGCGATGTGCCCGCCGTCGGGCGTGTACTTGACGGCATTGCCGATGACGTTCATCATCACCTGCTCCAGCCGGCTCCGGTCCCCCACGATCAAGGGCAGGCTCTCCGGCGGAGTATAGGTCAGCGTGTGCCCGTGCTGCTTGGCGGCCAGGGCATTGGCACGGGTGACGCTCTCAATGGCGTCCCCGAAAGGAAAGCGGGAGAGCACCAGCTCCGCATTGCCCGCATCCAGACGGCTGAGGGTCAGCAGATCCTGAACAATGTGGGTCATGCGGTCCGTCTCCGTGATGATGATGTCCAGAAAGCTGTTGGAGGTCTCCACAGGGATGTCCCCCTCCGCGTCCCGCAGGGTCTCGGCATAGCTGCGGACGTTGGTGAGGGGGGTGCGCAGCTCGTGGGAGACATTGGCCACGAACTCCTTGCGCCGCTCCTCGTTGCGGTGCTGCTCCGTCACGTCATGAAGCACCACCAGCACGCCGCCGCTGGCCTGGTCGGAAAACGGCGCCAGAAACAGCTCCAGCGTCCGGTCCCCCACCTCCATCTCCGCCTCGGCGTAGTTGGGTCTTTGGAGGGCCAGGGTCTCCTGGAAGGGATAGACCTGACCGAAGAGGGTATCGTAGGTAGTGCCCTCCGGCACACTGCGATGGAGCATATTGGTGGCGGCGGGATTGCAGTGGATAAGGAGGCTGTCGTGGTCAAAGGCCACCACGCCGTCGGTCATGTGGAGGAACAGGGTGTCCAGCTTGTTCCGCTCGTTCTCCACGGCGGCCAGCGTGGCTTGAAGGACATCGGCCATCTCGTTGAAGGTGCCCGTGAGGATGCCGATCTCGTCAGTGGACTCCACGGGGAGCTGGCTGTCAAAGTCTCCCGCGGCCACCCGCTCTGCCCCGGCGGTGAGCTTTTCGATGGGGCCCACCATGGTCTTGGACAGCAGGAAGCTCAACAGGACAGAGATCAGCAGGCCGATCACCAGCGCCTGCATGATGATGAGGAAGAGCTGGGAGTTCAGGTCCGTCACTGTGTCCTTGTTGTCCAGGATGTAAATGATGTAGGCGTTTCCGCCCCCCATGATGGGGATGGCTGCGTCCATATAGTCGGCGGTGATGTCGCTGCGGTCTCCCACCAGGGTGCTGTCGCCCTGAGCCACGGCATTCCGGGCGGTCAGCAGGTTGGCGGTCTGCTCCCGGGGGAGCTCTGACGCCTCTGCAGACCCGTCCAGGTAGGTGCCGCTCTGCCCATCCAGGATGAAGTAGTTCCGGGTGCGGTAGTCGATGCCCAGGGAGCCGGCCCGGCCCTCCAGCATCTCCTTGATGCCGGCGGCGCCGTCCGGTTCGGCCGCCCGGGCCCGGAGGGTGGAGACATAGCCGTCGCTGTCGTCGCTGAACACGGCGCTGATCTGCTCGTAAAAGGTGTCGATATAGAAGCTGGAGACGCTGGTGGTCAGGAACGCACCTACCACCGCCATCAGCGAGGTGATGAGCAGCAGCAGAATCAGCATCAGCTTCATGTGGAGGCTGCGGAACACGGCGAACACCTTCTTTCCTTAGAGAATGGAGGGCGGAGTCATTTCACGGAGAAGTAGTAGCCGGCGCCCCGGCGGGTGAGGATGAAGACAGGATTGGCGGGGTCGGCCTCGATCTTCTCCCGCAGGCGCCGGACCGTCACGTCCACGGTCCGCACGTCGTCGCCCACATAGCCGTAGTTCCACACCTGCTCCATCAGGTCGATGCGGGAGTAGACCTTGTTGGGATGGCTGGCCAGAAAGGTCAGCAGCTCATACTCCCGCTGGGTCAGGTCGATGGCCTTACCGGCCCGGAAGACCTGGTGGCTGTCGGTATTGATAGACAAATCCCCGGACACGGGCATGGCGGAGGCCGCGGCAGAGGCGGCAGCCGGCGGCGTCATGGTGGTCCGCCGGATGTTGGCTCCCACCCGGGCCACCAGCTCCCGCATAGAGAAGGGCTTGGTGATATAGTCGTCGGCACCGATCTCCAACCCCAGGACCTTGTCCGCCTCCTCCTCCCGGGCGGTGAGGATGATGACGGGAACGCTGCTGCCCTGGTCCCGCAGGGCGCGGCACACGTCAAAGCCGTTTTTCTTGGGCAGCATTACATCCAGCAGGATCAGGTCCGGATTGGCGGATACCGCCTGAGCCAGGCCGTCCTCTCCGTCATAGGCCTCCAGCGTCTGATAGCCCGCCCGCTGGAGATTGAACCGCAGGATGTCCACGATATTCTTCTCGTCCTCCACGATCAGGACGGTTTTCGGATCGCTCATGGCAGAGTCTCCTCTCAAAGATTCAGAAGCACTTTTGCCTTCAGCACGGCGGCGATGGTCTTGCTGTCCTCGATCTCCCCGTCCATGACGCGGTGGACCATCTCATTGAAGGGAATGCGCTCCACATTCAAGAATTCATCCTCGTCCAGCTGCTGGGACTCCATGTGCAGGCCCTTTGCCAGGAAGAGGTACAGCCGCTCACTGAGACAGCCGGGGGAGGGCAGGGTCACGCCCATGGGCAGGAAGGTGTCCGGCACGGCACCGGTCTCCTCCTTCAGCTCCCGCAGGGCACCGGCCACCGGGTCCTCGCCCGGCTCCAGCTTTCCGGCGGGGATCTCCAGCAGCGTCTTTCCGATCACATAGCGGTACTGGGTGACGGTGAGCACATTGTTCCGGTCGTCCAGGGCCAGAATGGCCACGCCGTCCACATGCTCTACTACCTCGCGGAAAGAGGTCCTGCCGTTCGGCAGCTGCACCTGGTCCACGTGCAGGCTCAGGAAGCTTCCCTGGTACTTTTCCTCCCGGCTGAGGGTCTTCTCCGTCAGATCCGCAGTCTGATTCATATAGCATTCCACCTTGTGTCTATTTTTTGTATATTCAGGACATACTCAATCACTTTATTATAGCATATCCTCCAGAAAAAGCCAACTGTGACTTTCTCTTGAAGATGCGGGGAAAATATGGTATTATAATAAAACCTTCCAGGAAAGAGGTGAGCCCCACGGAGAAGAAGGGAATCAAGATCGCGGCCCAGAACCGCAAGGCCTTCCACGACTACTTCGTGGAGGACCGGTACGAGGCGGGCATCGAGCTTGCGGGCACGGAGGTCAAGTCCATCCGGGCCGGAACGCTGAATTTGAAGGACGCCTACTGTACGGTAAAGGATGGGGAGCTGTTCGTCCATGGGATGCACATCTCCCCCTATGAGAAGGGCAACATCTTCAACCGGGACCCGGTGCGCTCCCGGCGGTTGCTGATGCACAAACGAGAGATCCGCAAGCTCCATGCCCTGGTGAAGCAGGACGGCTATGCCCTGGTGCCCCTGTCCGTCTATTTTAAGGATTCCCGGGTGAAGCTGGAGATCGGCCTGTGCCGGGGCAAGAAGAACTATGACAAGCGGGCGGCTGCCTCCCAGCGGGACGCCAAGCGGGAGATTGACCGCACCCTAAAAGAAAGGAATCGATGATATGTCTGACATGACGAACCCTATTGTCACCATCACCATGGAAAACGGCGCTGTGATGACCGGCGAGCTATACCCCGCCAAGGCTCCCAACACGGTGGCCAACTTCATCTCCCTGGCCAACAAGGGCTTTTATGACGGCCTGATCTTCCACCGGGTCATCCCCGGCTTCATGATCCAGGGCGGCTGCCCCGACGGCAACGGCATGGGCGGCCCCGGCTATGACATCCGGGGCGAGTTCTCCGGCAACGGCTTTGCCCAGAACGACCTGAAGCACACCACCGGCGTGCTGTCCATGGCCCGGGCCATGCATCCGGACTCCGCCGGCAGCCAGTTCTTCATCATGGTGGCCCCGGCGCCCCATCTGGACGGGCAGTACGCCGCCTTCGGCCAGGTGACCGGAAACGTGGAGGAGGCCATCCGCATCTCGGAGGTCCCCACCGACTGGAACGACAAGCCCAAGACACCGGTGGTCATTCAGAGCATTCGGGTGGACACCCAGGGCGTGGACTATCCGGAGCCTGAAAAGCGCTGAGAGGGGGAGAGCCCAATGAAGACGGCCATCATCACCGGCGCGTCCTCCGGTCTGGGACGGGAGTTTGCCCGCCAGCTGACGGACATATTCCCGGAGATTGAGTGCTGCTGGCTCATTGCCCGCCGGGAGGACCGGCTGGAGGAGATCGCCCGGGAGATGGTGGGGGTGGAGACGGTCTGCCTTCCCTTGGACCTGTGCGATTCCATGTCCTTTACCACCCTGCAGGAAAAACTGGCGGCGGAGAAACCGGAGGTGGCGATCCTCATCAACAACGCCGGCTGCGGTTACCTGGGCCGGATGGGGGAGACGGAGACCGCTGTCCAGACCCGGATGGTAGATCTGAACGTCCGGGCCATGACGGCGATGACGAACCTGGTCATTCCCTATATGCCGGCGGGGGGACGCATCCTCAACACGTCTTCCATCGCATCCTTCTGCCCCACGCCCCGGATGACGGTGTACGGCGCTAGCAAGGCGTATGTGTCCTCCTTCACTGTGGGCCTCAGTGAAGAGCTGAAGCGAAGGGACATCACCGTTACGGCGGTGTGCCCCGGCCCCATGAAAACGGAGTTCCTGGACGTGGGCAGCATCACTGGCCGTTCCCCGGCCTTTGAGTACCTGCCTTACTGCGACCAGGTGCGGGTAGCGGCGGGCGCGCTGCGGGCCGCCAAGGCGGGCAGGACTATGTACACGCCGCGGCTGTTCTACAAATTCTACCGGCTGTTGGTCAAAGTCGCGCCGGTGAAGCTGATGGTAAAATTTACCAAAACCTGAAATGTCATGGAATTGTAACACATTCCGACAGCGGGATGTGTTACAATCTCCATTGGCATCCTGCCAGATATCCCAGAAAGGCCCCCGGCATGGAGATGCGAATCGCAGGCTCCCATCACAAACCAGTGAAGCCTTTGTGATGGGAAGTGGAGAGACAACGGAGCATTGCGAGCTCTCGGCGCAGCCGGGAGCGGGTAGAGCACAGTCTGTCCCGACGACAGGGGGGTGTACCGGTTTCGACGGGGGTATGGAGGCGGGACCAGCGGGCGGCGGCGCCTGACCGCCATAAAACGGGCAATTTATAAATCAAATAACAACAGACAAGTTGCTATTGCTGCCTAATTAAAGGCGGCCGTCTGAACCGGAGTGGCCACAGGCCGGGGAAGGCGTCGTTGATGTGGCGTCCGTGCGGCGGGTAAGAGTTGCCCCGCCCACGCATGATGACTCTCACCTGACCGGACGGCGTGACGGCTTGCCATCCGGAAGGGGAACAGGGAGAAAGACTCCCGCAATAACCGTCTGCGCCCGGAGAAAGTCCCGTTAAAGTGCTTTCGGACAGGGGTTCAACTCCCCTCACCTCCACCATCGGAGTATCCTTTGGGGTACTCCGATTTTTTATTGCCAATTTGTAAATTTTCTCATGTTGTTGCACAGGAATGTGCAACTTTTGTTGTTTGGGAACCTGTATGCAGAAGGACTTGTTCCTTACTACATACAGGAGGGCTATCTATGACCGAAGAAAATTACAACTACCGAACCAGTCAGAAACTGCTTCGCAACCAGTTTCCCGGCAAAGGAAAGTTAAAAATCCCCATCATTCCTAAGTTCCAAGAAAGTCCCGGAGACTTCGATGATCTTTTGTTGATCGGTTTTGACAAAACCCATTTGGAGGACCAGAATCACCTAGACCGCATGGTACACTTCTTCCTATATGACTATCGCTTTGAGAGGGTCTGGAAGAACCCGGACAATGACATTGAAAAACTCTCCCGCTACCGCGCGGTGCTGTCGCCGGATTTCAGTATGTACCTGAAGATGGCGCCTGTTATGCAACTTTACAATGTATTTCGTAATCGCTGGTGCGGCGCTTACTGGGCATCCAAAGGGCTCCGGGTCATTCCAACTGTCAACTGGGGAGATGAATCCACGTTTGATTTCTGCTTTGAAGGGATTGAAAAAGGAAGCGTTGTTGCTGTCTCCACTTATATGGCCTCAGAGCATGACAACCGCTGCGACCAGAAAGAATGGTTCATGGCAGGATACAACGAGATGCTGCGGCGCATTGAGCCGGAAAAAATTATCTGTTATAATACACCGTTTCCCGAAATGCAGGGCAACATTATCCATGTGGATTACGAACGCAGTTCTTGGCGGTATATGAACTATGAACGAAGTTTCCATCGTGAAGATTTGGATGCCTTTAAAATTGGCGGCACATCCAGTAATAATCGTGATACAATAGAGCCGTACCTAATTGGAAAAGGCGGAGGAAGCGCCTACGGCGGAGAAATCAAACCGTCAAAACCAGAGGATGAGCGATTCTGGGGTGAGCCGGGCGAAACAAAATATACCTATACGGCAAAAGGAGAGCTTATTGAAACGCTGATTGGTCCTGACGGAAAAGCATATTTGGAAATTCACCATACAAACCATGGTTTCCCCAAGTATCATGAAGTTCCACACCAACATAGCATCATATGGGATCAGTCAGGCTTTCACTTCGGCAAAGAACAGACTACCAAGAGCTTTTTGTACGGGAGGAACACGAACATGGCAACATGGGTCGGCACAAACAGCCTTGAAGATAATAGGTTTAAAACAATCAGTGATTTCAAACAGTGTATGCGGCGCGGCGGCGAAGTCCAGTTCGAGTGGAATGGCGTGCTGTACTGTTGCTTTGGCTGTATTTCTCCTGCGGCAGATGCAGCGCCTAAAATGGTGATTTGTCAGGCTGGCTCTGTGGAAGTAAACACTCGTACTGAGAAATGGTGTGATACTGCCGACGAAATTCTGGAGTATATGGTTGGTGGTGATCGTCTGCGTGATGTAATCACGCAAGTGAAAGTGTGGGAGCGTACAATTTAAGATGAAGCCTTTTGCCGACTGCTTACAAACCATTGGTATTACTGGATTTTTCCAAGTCCTATAATTACACTCGGACCAAACTAAAGCTGCACCAGCCAGAGGCTGGTGCAGCTTTAGCTTGGGAGCAAAGACGGGGCGGGATCAACAGGACAGCGCACCGCAGTGCGCAAAAAACATTCGGGGGGAATGTTTTTTAGTCCGCGGGTAGATTTCCGCTACCTTCACCAAGTTGAAAGCTACATTTTAGTCTGTGGAAAAAGGCTGAGACGTAGCTTTTCTTTCATACAGATTTATTAATAAAAACCTCCATGTTATACTGCTCATGAGCACACGAGTAGAAAACATAGAGATTTTGTGATGTCTGGAAATGTCATTGAGATACCGCGAAGTAAAAAGCTCGTACCTATTTGGATTCATCAGCTTAAAGTAGCCGCTTATTGCTGGGTCAACATCAGCCATGAGGAACAGTAAACCCGTTTTTGATTTCATTTAAATACAATTTTCTGTTTGTACAGCCTATGGACAGAATTGTCCATTTACTTTTCGTTTTTATCCATGTATCTTAACATCAGAGAGAAAAAGGAGGCGCTCTATGTGAAAACTACTGGAGAAAAAATCAAGTCCCTTCGTATTGCTCTGGGGTTAAGTCAAGAACAGCTGAGTGAGACTATTGATGTTGCGCATAAGTCAATTTATCGTTACGAAACAGGAAAATCCTTGCCCGATACGACTACCCTGGTGAAATTAGCAACTTATTTTGATGTTTCGACAGACTATTTGCTTGGATTATCCGGTTTAAAAAATCAGAGCAAAGAAGAATACGGAAAGATTCGTCAATCTGGAAAGTATAACGAAATATATAAGCACTACCTTCAGAGCAGAGAGTTACATGATTTTAATAACAATGAGACATACTTTTGGATCTTTTCAACACGGCAGGATGGGGAGATTATATATGGCGGACAGACCGAGTGGTGTGGCTGGACAGACGAAACTAAAACAGTTGAGATTCGAAAGCTGAGGCCAGTTATTCCCGAGATTGCATATAAATGGTGCTGTCAGCTTTATTCCAAACCAATGATTATATCCAGTGAATACGATGCAGCGGTCTTTCGCATTTTTGGAGGGCAGGCTATTATCAGTCAAGAAATCTGCGATACATATTTTCCGGAATTGGTAGAGTTTCAAGGTCCTAACCCTCAATATAATCTCGACACCCTGGAACCCCCTTTTTAAATTTGGAATTTCCGTCTCCGAAAAAATATCAACAATAAATATCGGTTTTAACCGTCCTCTGCAGTCCCACGTCCTTTGTTTTTCAAGGGATGTGGGATTTTTTTACTCTCTCAACGATTTGCTCCGGGCATCATAGGTGATGTTGAAGTCTTTATTAACGTTTCCTTTACCGCTGTGTGCAATGATTTTACACGTAAATTGCACACGGAATTGCACACGGAATTGCACACGAAAAACCGGCTCAATCGTCCGGCATGAGGCTTTCAATATAGTTCTCTGTTTTCTGGTCGCACTCCGCTTCTTTCTCTTTGATGGTGTGTTGATACGTCGTTTTCAGCATATTGTTTGTGGCGTGTCCCATGCGCTTCATGGAGTATTTGTCCGGAACACCAACGGCCAGCATAGCGGAGGCATTGACGTGGCGGAGGTCGTGGAAACGGAAGTGTGGGACACCGCTTTTCTCACAGATGCGGGAGAACCCGGAGTAGATGGATTTCCCGGTCATGTTAACAATGCGGTCTCCGCTGCGGGGCTGCCGGTCCAGCAGTTCCCGGATGTAGGCCGGGATATGGAGCGGTCTCGTCCCGCTGTATGTTTTTGTGCCTTTTTGGGTGGGGCCATCCTCTCCCAAAACGATTGCCCGACGGATTTTCAGAGTGTCGCCATCAATGTCCCGCCATTCTAGACCTAGTATCTCAGACTGCCGGAGGCCCAACCAGACCGCCAGCATGATCGGCAGCTCGTACTTTGTGCCCCTGCATCCCTTCAGTATGGCCCGTATCTCTGCCTCTGATGGGATTTGTATTTCCGCTTTGACTTTACTTGGCAGCGTGGTCCGCAGCGTCACGGAGGGCCTGTACTCTTTCAGGACGGCGCTCAACAGGCCGTGGGCGTTCGCCACCGTCTTTGGGGAGTGGTCTTTCGCCAGCTGATTCACCCACCGCTGAATCTTTTCCTGCGTGAGATCGTTCAATTGGACACCGATGATGTCCTCCATGCGCTTTTTCGTGCGCTTGTAACCCAGGACGGTGGACGGGGACAGGATAGAGGATTTGCTTTCGATGTAACGGTCTACAGCGGCGCCAACGGTCATTTTCCATGGGGATCTGTTTTCCTCCATGATCTTTGTTTTCAGACCAGCGGCCCAGTATTCTGCCTCCTCCTTTGTGGGGAAGGTGCGCCCTACTCGTTTCCCGTCTACCAGCACCTGAATGCGCCAGTTTCCGGACGGGAGCTTCTTCGGCTCCGGCAGTCTCATAAATACACCTCCTAAGAGTACGCCGCCAGGGGAGACCTGACGGCGGTTTTTATTGGGCGAGAAGGACTTCTGCTTTTTGCGTATAAACGCCAAAGCAGGCAGAAACGGCTTCATCGCTGTACTCAACAATCGGATTTTCGGTAGTGGCTGTCTCGATGTTTAGATTGACAATTGTGGGAGTTTCTCCGTCCCCCCAGTAACATTGCACACGCCCGTTCGCCATTTCACCAGTGGAGAGATTCGCCGAGTAGGAATAGTAACCGCCAAGACCCCAGGACTGCCAATCTTCAAACTCATAATCTTCGGCATACTTATAATATCCGATCCACTCGACGGAATACCCAAGGGGGAAGTACCCAGCAGCTTCCAGATAATCGTCCATATAGGAAGCAACATCTTCGCATAGCTCGGTTTTTGCCTGCTCCTGATCGATTCTCAAATATGCATCTTCCAAGGTAGAAGGATTTTCATAGGACATAGAAGACACGAAGACAAAAAATGCAATTCCAAAGAATACCAATAAACCAATCAAACATCCAGGCTTCTTTTTTGGTTTTGCTGGGGTTCTGTCCTTCCATCCGCATTTTGGACACGAGTTTGAATTTCCAATCTCTTTCCCACAGTTTGGGCAATACATAACGGCCTCCCACTTTGTGCGTTGTCTGTTTTAGATAAATCCTTTTTCTTGCAAATCAGACTCGTTTAACAGAATTTTCCCGTTTTCAACTTTTACTTGAATTCCGTCATAGGTTCCAGATTTGGGATTGCTCATGAAATTGTTGGGGATGGAAGGCATGCAATACTGGAGAATTTCAATATCGGAAACTTGCGCAGATGCAGATTGACCCGACATGATTTTTTCAATTCCAATTTTGGATGCAACCTTATTTAAGGCGCTGATTTCAACCCATTTTTCAACCGCTTCAACTTCTGTATTGGCATTTACGCCATCAACGTATTCCTGCTCCGGTGTTTTTCCTTCTGAAATATCAACATGAGAAATAATGTTTTCATTAGAAGAAGATGCTCCAGAGGTCTGTCCCGAAGTATCATTGCTGCTCAGCACAACTGTATTTGTCTTTCCGTCCCAGGAAACGGAAAGGCCAAGTGCCTCTGCAAGAGCGCGAACCGGGAGATAGTTGGTTCCGCCAAACATGAATGGCTCCACAGAATTCCCCTGCGCATCTTTCAAATCCAGTTTCTTCCCGTCCAGAGTTACGCTGATATTTTTGTACTCCAACTCTCTTGTCACTGTTCCAACAGTTGCATAAGCAGTTCCGACCAAAGAAACGAGCAACAACATAGTGACCATTCCGGCAATAAAACTCTTCTTGTTTTTCATTTCTCTTCCTCCTAAAATGACCGCCTATTGGCGGTTTTTTCATTTTGTACCTGCTCTCTCATTGCAAACATATAATCCCGCAATGCTTCCAAGCTGTAAAAAACAGGTATTGATTTTGTTCCATGCTGTAACTTCCATTAATTCTCGAAACCAGAGTTTGTTTTGATAGCATCGGGAGTGTATTGAGTATGGCCCAAAAACGATTCGAATTTTTTGACGGGGATCAGGTTTAACGATACCTGATAGGCAAGGAAGATGTCTCGTTTCCGCAACGCCTCCAAAAAATATGTATGCGAGAGAGGCCATTCCGTATCGTCGATCCCCTCTGCTGTGTAATTGTAGAGCTTTGCAATAACGGGATTAAATATCTCCGAAGATATCCGGTACATCTCTTGCAGAAGACGATTATTTGTCAACTTTAAAAGTTCATCATGGAATAGCAATTCGAGATTTTGAGCTTCTGAAACGGGAACAGGCTTCATTTTTCGGACGACAAGAAGATGGCTGTTAATTTCCTCTAAATGCTGAATATCTTCATCCGTGGCATTTTGAATGGCGTCTCTTAATACAAGAAATTCCATTTGGTTTCGAAAATCAACGATCTCTCCCCATGAGATGCCCTCCAGTTTGATTTTAAAATTAAGAGGCATGGATATAGAAATCTCTCCCGGATCTGCCACAAATGTCCCGCTCCCCTGCTTCGTTCGCAGGACAGTTTGGGATTCCAGAAATTTGAGCGCTTCACGAACAGGCGTGCGGCTGATTTGGAGCATGGCGCATAGCTCGGCTTCGGTTGGAAGGCGATCACCAGCTTTCAGCCTTCCGCCATAAATTTCTCCAGCGATATAATCTACGACTTTTTTCATCGCAGAAGGCGGGGAGGGTGCTTTTTTGCTTTGGACTCCATCATATTCCATCATATAGTGACCACCTCAGAAACCATAAAAGTACAATGCGGAAAAATAGACACTTGTATTATAGCAAGCGTTTTTTTCCTTGTCAAAAAGATGTGACGTAGCTAAAGTACCAAAATTAATCATACAAATTATAGAGATTTGACAATTTACTTGTATGATAAATAATGCTATATATTAATATAAAAGCAGGAATTAGACAATAATTCCTGAAAAAACGTAGAATTCATAATACAATTAAGAAGGGGGGATTGAATAGATAGCAGAATTCAGCAAAGGCATACGATAGATATTTATGGATGGGTGTTTGGAACGAAAGGAGATTTATCATGAAGAAAAAAATGATGGCACTATTGCTTACGGTTTCTGTTATTTGTGGGATGCTGTCCGGCTGCGGAGGGGCTCCTTCGTCTTCCGCGTCTTCTGAGGACGGGCTTCCGACTTATGACCTAAAAATGACTGCGGGCATCACGAAAGATCAGCCGCATGGTCTGGCCGCTCAGTGGATGATTGATGAAATTTATGAACGCAGTAACGGCCGCATTAAAATTACGCTGTACGACAACAACACACTGGGTACCGAGCGCGAATGCGCTGAGGGCGTCCAGACCGGAAATTTTGATTTTGCGATTGTGAATATGAGCGTCATGAGCAACTTCATCCCGGAGTTTGGCGTATTCGATCTGCCCTATATTTTCGAGAGCCAGGAGCACGCCGACAATGTTTTCCTGGGCGAGATCGGACAAGAATACCTGGATATGTGTGAATCCGTAAACCTGAAGGGGCTGTGCACGTATGAGTCGGGGTTCCGGTGCCTGACTAACAGCAAGCGTGACGTCCGCTCCGTGGAGGACGTGAAGGGCCTGAAGATCCGGGTGATGGAGAACGACATTCACGTTGCGCTGTGGCAGGCTCTCGGCGCAGATGCAGCTCCCATGGCCTGGGGCGATGCGTTTACCGCCATGCAGCAGGGCGCGTTGGATGGCCAGGAGAATCCGCTCGTCCTGCTGGAGACTAACGGCGTTCCTGAAATCAATAAACACGCGACAAAGACCGAACACATTTATAACTGCACGATCACGTTGATGTCCCAGAAGCTGTGGAATGAGATGAGCGAAGAGGACCGCAACCTGATTCAGGAAGTTGCCGCGGAGTCCGCCGTAAAGCAGCGGGAGATCTGCCGCGCAGAATATGACCGTGTTGTCAAGTGGGAGCAGGAAGAGATGGGAATGACCATTCTGGATGTGGACGATAAGCAGGAGTGGATTGATGCGACTCAGCCTGTCCGGGATGAGTATGGCGCTCAGTTTGCCGATGCGCTTGCCCGGATCGAAGCCGCAAAGTGACGGGAGGATCATCAGCTGTGGATTGGGGAGGCTTCTCCCAATAGAATTTCGTTTGAGGAGTGGAAAGATATGAACAGAGCGATTTCTGTTTTTAAGTTTTCCCAAAAAATCCTCGGGATCATTATCAGCCTCATGCTGATCGGTATGGTCGTGGTAATTTGTATGCAGACATTCTGCCGGACTGTCATATTCCGAAGCATCCCGTGGTCGGAAGAGCTATCCAGATACTTTTTTGTCTGGATTACTGTGTTGGGCTCTTCTCTGGCGATTTCGCAGAAGCTTTTGGTCAAAATCGACGTCATCGACCAGAAGCTCAAAGAGATTACGGTCTGGAAGCTGGAGCACTTTCGTTTGCTGCTGGGGCTTATTATGCAGGTAGTCTACTGCTATTCTGCATGTTTGATGATTCCAGTGGGCGCGTTCCAAAAAAGCGCAGCACTGAAGCTGCCTATGCAGTACATGTATCTTATCATTGCCATTGGATTCTTCTTCTCCATTATGGCAGTCCTTGCGGAATTTGTGTATCTGCGCCGTGGGAAAGACGCGGTTATGAAACAGGCCGCAGAAAAGGAGGCCGGCAAATGATTCTGGAAATGTTGGCGCAGTTTGCTCCGGTAATCCTGATAGTTGTATTTTTACTAGGAATGGTAATCGGCTTGCCTATTACCTGGGCGCTTGGAATTACCACGGTTGTGACCGTGGCAATTGATCCGGGTATTACATTTGCAGTCGTTGGGCAAAAGCTGTTCAGCAGCGCGGATAATTTTGCAATGTTAGCGGTCCCCGGCTTCTTCCTGGCCGGCGACATTATGACGGCGGGCGGACTGTCCAAAAAACTGGTGGAATTTGCGGATTCTCTGGTTGGATGGGTGACGGGAGGCATCTCTCTTGTCGCGATCGTCTCTTGCGCTTTTTTTGCCGCCATTTCCGGTTCCTCTGCCGCAACCACAGCGGCCATCGGCGGCATCATGTATCCGGAAATGGTTAAGCGTGGCTATCCATCCGATTATTCCACTGCCGTGCAGGCGGTGGGCGGCACGTTGGGTATTATTATTCCGCCCAGCATTGTGTTTGTGATTTATGGTAGCACCAACGGCGTGTCCATCAGCAAACTGCTGATGTCCGGAATGCTCCCGGGCATCTTAACGGCCGTCGTTTTGTGCCTATATGGTTATGTGGTGGCGAAAAAGGAGAATTTCCCAAAATCCTTTGACCAGTTCTCCTTGAAGCGGGTGCTCAAAAGCCTGAAGGGCGCGGTCTGGGCCCTGATGATGCCGCTCATCATTCTAGGCGGAATTTATGGCGGAATTTTCACCCCGACGGAATCTGCTATGATCGCCTGCGCTTATGGCCTGGTGGTATCGTTTTTTGTGACAAAGGAACTAACGGTTAAGAACTTTTTTGATGTCGTGTCCAAGACGGCGGCATCCACCGCCAATGTCACAGTCATGTTCCTGGCTGCGCAGGTGTTTGGATTTCTGATTGCCTACTATGATATCACGACCACAATTGCCAACTTTTTTGTGGCGGTTTCTCCCAATTGGATCATTTTTATGGGACTCGTATTCATTCTGCTGACAATTACCGGTATGTTTATGGAGGTCGGCGCCACCAATGTGATTCTGTCCCCCCTGCTGGCTCCGGTTGCCGCAGCATTTGGAATCGACCCGATCCACTTCGGTATGGTCTTTGTGTTCCTACTGGCGCTTGGACAGGCGACTCCCCCCTTCGGGTCCACTATGTTCATCGCCTGCGGCATCAGCGGAGAGCGGGTCGCCGCAGTGATCCGACGCCTGCTGCCTTTTGTCCTGGTTGAATACGCCTGTGCGTTGGTGTTTGCTTATGTACCCTGGTTCTCCACCTTCCTGCCAAGTCTAATGGCATAATTGATGATGTGTTTAGGAGCTAAGACTTATGAAAGTTACGGAAGTTAAAACATTTTTAGTACATGCTGTGCGCCAGAACTGGCTGTTCGTAAAGGTCACAACGGATACCGGTTTAACCGGCTGGGGCGAAGCATCTGTGGAAGCGCAGGAAAATGCGGTGGCCGCCTGCATTGATACACTGGCCAAGCGCAGTGTGATCGGCCAAGACCCATTGAATATCTCAAAAATATGGCGCCAGATGTACCATCAGGGATTCTGGCGGGGTGGATTCATCCATATGTCTGCGATTTCCGGTATTGATCAGGCATTGTGGGATATTGCCGGAAAGCATTACAATGTCCCTGTTTATATGCTGCTGGGAGGGAATGTGCGCGATAAGCTCAAATGCTACACGCATGCACAGACTGGCAAGGAGGCATATCATCTGTGCCATGAGCTTGGTTTTTCTGGTGTAAAATGCTGCTATCGTTATGGCAGGCTGGAAGCGGCTCTGAAGGAGATCCGGGAGGCCATTGGCTTCGATAAGGAGCTCTATGTTGATCAGCATGGGCAGCTTCCCGCGGCGAAAAGTGCGGATCAGATGAAGGCTGCGGCCAAATATGGCGTCGCCTTCTTTGAAGAGCCTGTCGGCCCGGAAAACTTCGAGGAGTATAGACTGATCCGGCAGAACAGCTCCGGGTTGCGGATTGCGGCTGGCGAGAGAATGTATAGCCGGTTTGATATGCGACCGCTTATTGAGAATCAGCTGGTGGATTATATTCAGCCCGACGTCTGCCACTGCGGCGGTATCTCCGAGATTATGCGTATTGCGTCTCACGCCGAAACCTACCACATCATGTTTGCTCCCCATAACCCGAACGGTCCGATCGCCACCGCGGCCAGCATGCAGGTTTCCGCTGCTGCTCATAACTTCGCTCTGCTGGAGTTTTGGTCCGGCGTCCTGAATCGAACGGATATCTTCGATTTGGACCTGGAAATCACGGATGGCTGCTTCAAGGTGCCCACAAAGCCGGGCCTTGGAATTGAAATCCATGAGGAATTGTTGGCACAGTATCCATTCCAGGATACACAGTACATCTGTGACTTCGACGAGGACGGGACGGTGCTGGATACCTGATCGTTTCATTCGAATATTGCTTATCATGCGATAGCTGCCGTGTGATATACCAATTATGGGCTTTGAGGTTTTCAAAGCCCATAATTGGCATCGGCATTGATTTTTGCGGCTTCTGACATTTGAAAATAGAGGAAATCTGATGAATACGTTTTTGGGTATTGAGTTGGGATCCACCCGTATCAAGGCAATGACCATTGATGAAGCCTTTCAAACAGTTTCTGCGGGGAGCTATACTTGGGCGGCCTCATACGAAAATGGGGTTTGGACCTATCCACTGGAGGAGGTGTGGACAGGCTTAAAAACGGCGTTGTCTAACTTGAATCGCCGAGAGAACATTGCGGCCATGGGAATTTCCGCCATGATGCATGGATATTTGGCTTTCGATCGGGACTGGAATCTGCTGGTGCCTTTCCGCACCTGGCAGAACACCAGTACCGGACCAGCGGCCACAGAACTGACAGAGCTGTTCGGCTTCAACATCCCTCAGCGATGGAGTGTCGCACATCTGTATCAGGCAATTCTCAATGGCGAGGAACATGTTTCACAGATCGCCCATATTACTACCCTGGCAGGCTATGTTCACCATATGCTTACAGGTGTCAATGCCGTCGGCATTGGCGAGGCTTCTGGCATGTTTCCGATTGATAGCTCTCGCCTTGATTATGATACAACAATGCTGAAAAAGTTGAACGCTCTTATTGCGGAACGGGAGCTGCCTTGGAAACTGTCTGATCTCTTTCCGCGGGTGCTGACCGCAGGACAGAACGCCGGCTGTCTAACAGAGAGCGGCGCGGCACTGCTGGATGGCCTGCTGCCTCCAGGCATCCCGTTTGCGCCCGCGGAGGGAGACGCAGGGACTGGTATGGTCGCGACCAATGCGGTAGCCCCGCGAACGGGGAATGTTTCCGCTGGAACATCTATCTTCTCTATGGTTGTATTGGAGCGGCCTCTGCGTGCGGTACATCAAGAGATCGATTTGGTGGCTACACCTACCGGGAAGCCAGCGGCAATGGTCCACTGCAATAACTGCACCAATGACACCACGGCGTGGGTAGGGATTCTAAACGAAACAGCGCGGTTGTTTGGGGTGGCTCCGTCTACGGATGAACTATATACAAAGCTCTATAAGAAGAGCCTCGAAGGCGATGCGGATTGCGGCGGAGTGCTGGTGTGCAATTACTTGGCGGGGGAAGGCGTGACTCATATGGATGCGGGAAGACCTCTGGTGCTTCGGTATCCCAGCAGCAGATTCACGCTGGCAAATTTCTTCCGCGCCCAGCTTTATGCGACGATGTCTACGCTCAAAATCGGCATGGATATTCTGGCAAGAGAGAATGTCGGAATTGACTCTCTCATGGGTCACGGCGGCTTGTTCAAAACTCCGGGAGTCGGGCAACGGTATATGGCTGCGGCCTGTAATGCGCCTGTGACCTGTATGGAGACCGCCGGTGAAGGAGGGGCGTACGGAATGTCGTTGCTGGCCGCGTATATGAGTGGTAAACAGGGAGAGGAAACGCTGGAAGAATTTTTGAATACCCGTGTTTTTTCAAGTGTGCCACGTACTACGCTGGAGCCTGACGCCAAAGACGCGGCAGAGTTTGACCGCTATATCAGGCGATATGAAGCCCTGATAGAAGTGGAACGCATCGCGGTGGAAAAACTTAAGGAGGATCTGTTATGAAACAATATCAATTCTGGTTTATCGTCGGCAGCCAGTTTCTATATGGAACGGAAGTGCTGGACACTGTCGCCAAACGGGCGGCTGAAATGGCGGAGAAGCTGTCCGCGGTATTGCCGTATCCGCTGGTCTACACGGTTACGGCAAAAAGTAGCCAGGAGATCAGCGAGACAATAAAAAAAGCGAACTATGATGAGAGCTGTGCGGGCGTTATTACCTGGTGCCACACGTTTTCGCCCAGTAAGATGTGGATCAACGGCCTGAGCGCACTGCAAAAGCCGTATTGTCATTTGGCCACCCAGTATAACCGGGAGATTCCCAATAAAGAGATCGACATGGATTTTATGAATCTGAACCAGGCTGCTCATGGCGATCGGGAACACGGCTTTATCGCGGCTCGCCTGCGGATGCCCAGAAAAGTCATTGCCGGCTATTGGCAGGACGAGGACGTGCAGAAACGCATCAGCAGCTGGATGAAGGCGGCGGTTGGAGCGGCGGCTTCTAAGGAAATGAAGGTCATGCGCTTCGGCGACAATATGCGGGAAGTGGCTGTCACAGAGGGAGATAAGGTGGCGGTCCAGGCAAAGCTTGGATGGCAGGTGAACACCTGGGCTGTGGGCGACCTAGTTAAGGAAATGCACGGCGTCTCTGAAGAAGAGATCGACACGATGATGTCGGAATATGAGTCCCGCTATGTTATGAAAACGGAGAAGATTGACCATGTTCGCTATCAGGCTCGCGAAGAGATCGCCATTCAAAGGCTGCTGGACCGGGAAAGGTGCAAGGCGTTCACCAATACCTTCCAGGATCTGTATGGCATGGAGCAGCTGCCCGGATTGGCCAGTCAAGATCTTATGTCCAAGGGCTATGGATACGGCGGCGAAGGGGACTGGAAAGTGGCGGCCCTGACCGCTGTTATGAAAGCGATGGGAGAAAACGAGAACGGCGCTTCAACATTTATGGAGGACTACACCTACCATCTGGTCAAGGGGCAGGAATACAGTCTTGGCGCCCACATGCTCGAAGTCTGTCCGAGCGTTGCCGCCGGCAAGCCCTGTATTGAAACACACCCCCTTAGCATCGGCATGAATGAAAAGGATCCCGCCCGCTTGGTCTTCGAGGGGAAGGCGGGAGATGCGATTGTCGTCAGCTTGATCGATATGGGTGGCCGCCTGCGTCTGATCTGCCAGGATATTCATTGTGTCAAACCCATTATGCCGATGCCAAATCTCCCGGTTGCCAGGGTCATGTGGCAGGCGGAGCCATCGCTTACCACCGGCGTGGAGTGCTGGATTACAGCCGGCGGCGCCCACCACACGGTGCTTAGCTATGATGTGACCGCAGAACAGATGAGAGACTGGTCCGCTATGATGGACATTGAGTTTGTTCATATCACAAACGAGACCACCGTTGAAAAGCTGGAGCAGGACCTTTTCCTGGCGGATCTGGCCTGGAAACTGAAGTAAGGGGTATTTCCTATGCTGGAAGAATTAAAGCAACGTGTTTGGGCGGCAAATCAGATGCTGCCCCGATACGGTCTAATCACTTTTACATGGGGAAATGTTTCCGGCATTGACCGAGAGAGAGGATTGGTGGTCATCAAGCCCTCCGGGGTGGCATACGAAAACATGCTGGTTGAAGACATGGTTGTGGTGGATCTGGATGGAAACCGTGTGGAGGGTTGCCGCAGGCAGTCCAGCGATACAGACACACACCTGGCGCTTTATCGGGAGTTTCCCGCTCTGGGCGGCATTGTCCATACCCACAGCCAATGGGCAACATCCTTTGCCCAAGCCGGACTCGGAATTCCCGCTCAGGGCACCACACAGGGAGACTATTTCTATGGTGAAATACCCTGCACCCGGAAAATGACGTCTCAAGAAATCGAAACCAGGTATGAACTGGAAACTGGAAATGTGATTATTGAAACGTTCAGAGAGCGTGGAATTGATCCGGCCCAAATGCCCGCTGTACTTGTTCACAGTCACGGCCCGTTTGCGTGGGGAACGGACCCCATGGATGCGGTCCATAATGCGGTTGTGCTGGAGGAGGTGGCGTTTATGGATTTTCATGCCATGATGCTCGCACCCGGTCTGCCTGCGATGCAGCAGGAACTTCTTGACAAACACTACTTTCGAAAACACGGTCCTGGGGCTTACTATGGACAGAACTGAGGCTGGGGATGGCAAAAAAACTGTTTGGAATTATGCCGGACGGCACGGCTGTGGACCAATATACGCTGACTTGCGGGGAGATGTCGTGTGAGATCATTACTTATGGCGGTGCACTGCGGTCTTTACGTGTTCCGGACCGAAACGGGACGCTCGTAGATGTGGTACTTGGATTTGATTATCTGAGGGACTATCTGGTTCAAGATAAATACATCGGCGCGCTGATCGGCCGTTATGCCAATCGAATCGGCGGCAGTACATTCAGCTTAAATGGGACCAGGTATTTCCTGGCGGCAAATGATGGCGCAAATCATCTCCACGGCGGGCTGCGCGGCTTTGACAAACAGGTGTGGAATGCGGCAGGTGCTTCTGAGGATACCCTGGTGCTGACTCTGAACAGTCCTGATGGTCAGGAAGGATATCCGGGAAATCTGGATGTGCAAGTCACATATCGGCTGGAAGCGCACAGCTTGACGATCCGCTATCGGGCCGTGTGCGACCTCGACACTCCATGTAATTTGACAAATCATACATATTTTAATTTAGGGGGACATCACTCCGGACCAGTAACGTCACAGGTCATACAGCTTTTCGCGGATTGCTATATCCCCACGGATGAGGAGTCGATTCCGATGGGCGTAATTGAGCCTGTGGAGGGGACGCCTATGGATCTGCGCCAACCTACAAGGATCGGTGCGCAAATTGACGGGGCGTTTTCGCAGCTGGTGTTTGCGGGCGGCTATGACCACAACTGGATCACAGCGGATCAAGAAGGGAGCCTCCATCCTGCTGCACAGGCATTCTCTCCGGCAACTGGAATCTCAATGGAAGTGTTTTCGACTCTGCCGGGGATTCAATTCTATTCAGGAAACTATCTGGATGGATGCCCTGTTGGAAAAGAAGGCGCGTCGTATGCCAGACGATGGGGATTTTGCTTGGAAACACAGATGTTCCCAGATACGCCCAACCGCCCGGAATTCCCGTCCTGCGTATTGAGGGCTGGAGAAGTCTGGGAGCATACCAGTGTATTTAAATTTGGCATCGTGTGAGGTTTTGAGAAGCAAACAGCACCGGGAGATTCCCTGTCCGTCTATCTGTGGAAATGGTCCATGAAGAGATGCCGGAATAGACTATATACATTCGGGGGCGATCATATGAGTGAAAAATCCAAGGTTTATTTTGCAGATTTCCGATGCTTTCCCATGCGGGAGAATCTTCCTCAGAGGCTGGCGCGCCTCATCATGACAGCCGGTTTCGGTTCCATAGATATGGATAACAAATATGTCGCAATCAAGATGCACTTTGGCGAACCGGGGAATCAGGCATATCTGCGGCCCAACTGGGCCAGAGTGGTGGCAGATCTGGTGAAGAATCAGGGCGGGAAGCCTTTTTTGACGGACTGCAATACGCTGTATGTGGGCGGGCGAAAGAACGCTTTGGACCATATCGAGTCCGCATACCAGAATGGTTTCAATCCATACAACACCGGCTGCCACATCCTTATTGCCGACGGGCTGAAGGGCAGCGACGATGTAGAGGTTCCGGTGAGTGGCGGTGAGTATGTGAAGACCGCAAAAATTGGCCGGGCTGTGATGGACGCCGATGTATTTGTTTCCCTTACCCACTTTAAGGGTCATGAACAGGCGGGCATGGGCGGCACGCTGAAAAATATTGGCATGGGTTGCGGCTCTCGGGCTGGGAAAATGGAGATGCATAGCTCCGGCAAGCCTGTTGTGAAGCGGGAGAAGTGTGTGGGCTGTCGCGCCTGCGCTATAATCTGCGCCCACGGCGCACCCCAGTTTGACGAGGAGGGCAAGGCGGATATTGATATCAACCAATGCGCGGGATGTGGCCGGTGCTTGACCATCTGCCCTAAAGACGCTATTGCCGCTAGGAACGATGCGGCTCCTGCTATCCTCAACAAAAAGATGGCTGAGTATAGCAAGGCAGTTGTAAATGGCCGTCCCTGTTTCCACATCTCTTTGGTCATCGATGTGTCTCCTCACTGTGACTGCCACAGCGAGAACGATGTGCCCCTGGTGCCAAATGTGGGCATGTTTGCATCCTTTGATCCTGTAGCTCTGGACCAGGCCTGCGCCGATGCGGTTGTGGCGCAGCCTGCCCTGCCTGGGTCTATGCTGTTCGATGAAGCCTGCGCCTGTAATAAAGGGGATCATTTCAAACGCTCCCATCCAAACTCCGATTGGAACGTCTGCCTGGAGCACGCAGAAAAGCTGGGCCTCGGCCGCCGAGCGTATAAATTGGTGAGAATCTGACCCTTCAAGCAAGAAAACTAATAAATAGGTAGGCGTATATGTGGCAAGAGACGAAAGGTAAACTGTGACAAGTGTTGGAGCTCACAATCAACAAGCATGAGCTGGAAGATGCAGACTTTCTAATATGGAAAATGGACAGGAAGCATTTTCCACGAAAAACCACCGGTCATTTTCTTATGTGAATGACCGGTGGTTTCAATATAGAGTTGTGATTTTTACAGCGGGACGCTTTCAGTAAAAATTTGTTCGAGAGGCTCGGTTGCGCACTGAGCAGTTGGATGCAGCAGGTCTGCCTCTATATCACACCGCCTTTGCAGGGCGGGCAAGGAACTGCTTTACCGATCAGCCACCGAAACTTCGCTGCGTATGATATGGATGCCGTCATTTTCCGTCTGCTCAGTAATGAAAGCTCTCCATACGGGTAGAGGCCAGCGCACTGCGCAGCATTTCACATTCCCGTTTGCCCATGTCAACACCTTCAAAGGCTGGACTCTAAGTGTTATATAGTTTCTTATGCTTTTAGGCGTTTAAAAGACGTACTTTGTGCAAGGGGGGGGCTGACCGGCATCTCGCCCCATAACAGGAAAAAACGGGGTGGAAGTGAGAGAAGACAAGAGCTGGTTTGTACGGCATTCCTTGAGAGGAACGTCTACCAAATGGTTGGAAGACATCGATTTTAGCAGCTGGCTCCTCTTTGCACACAAGTTTTACAAATTTGCATGTGAATTTTAATGATTGCTTGTCAATACAGGCATTGAGATCGACCCACGTATGCCTGTCTCAAAGAATTGATCTCAGCTTCCATCTTCTGAATGCACTGCATAATACCTTTAGAGGGCGGGACTGTGTCAAGCAGCATACCTTGCATGTGGGCATAGTCCGCCTGCAGAACATTCGTGCACTCCTCCGGTGGAAGAAGACGCCTAGTTCCGGGCTTTGCCAAATCATAGTGGGCCTTTTCTGTAGGATACAACCATCCTTAAATACACCACACACGCCAGCGACTCCAAGATCTGCATAGCTGCCGCTTTGATTGGGGACCTATCTATACAATACAGGCCAAATAGTGACGAGAATATCCGGGCGGGAATCTTCCGTGTCAGCATACTGATCTCCAGACGCACCATAAGCAGAATAGAGGTTTCGCTAAAGAGTCTCGGGCATGTAACATTTACAGCTTGCAGATCGTCTTCATCAACACAGAGGGAAAATCCTCCATCAAACACCGCACAAGGACTTCCGTCTCCTCAGAACAACTGATTCCGCAGGAATGTCTCTGTTTCAGCGCTCAACGCCTTATTGAGCTTGTCCGGCCGTTTTTTGGGCAAACCCGCCCAAAGGGTTATCCTTGGCTGACTCTAAAAGCCTCTAGTCCAAGACCAAGCCAATATCTTTGGAAAAGCAGTGGATAAGGTCAAAGTACTTGGACCGGCTCGTGCCCCCCTTGAAGGGGCCGGTTGCTTGGCCCAAGGACTGCTACGAAACACATAGTCCATGTCCCGCGGCCTCAGAAAATCCTTTTCAACGGCACCTTCACGCAAAGGCATCTGGCGGTGGTATTGTGGAAAAGGTTACTCTTTCCTCTCTTAGAAATTCTGCGATTGCATTCACGGCTTATCCTTCTTTTCCGTGATTGCCTTCATAACTTCAAAGATCCGGACCGTACTGTGTTGGGCTTCTACAAGGAGGTCGGGCATGATTTTAGCTGTGGGGAATCTTTTGCGAAGCGTGTGGATGATTTTATCATCCACAGCATCTTTGCCGCCTGCTTCGTATTCCTGGAGCAGTTTGCTGAACCGTGGACAAGCATAGGCACAGCGAATGATCCGACAGATCTTACCTTTTCCGTCGATCAGGAAAGGTTTTTGACCAATATCTCAACAATGGCGGAAGCTCCGGTTCTAGCATGGTCCCTGAGATAAAGAATCCCATTTTTTCATCTTTGTGTTTATCACCGATTTCTGCTGCCGATTATTAATCATTGCTTCCCATTTTGAACAGCGATAAAATGATTCACCGCTCGGTTTTATCGATTGCTTTGTAAATGTACGCGGTAAAATTGTTTGCTCTAGCTGCAGTTCCGCGACTGATGGCCCTATTCCTTGATTCGGCCTAGCATCTCCTGAGCCGCTTTCTGCCGGTATATTTCGGAGCATATCAAGCAAACTAAGAATTACCACGAAAAAGGAGCGGTAGATATGTTTAAGCATGAAAAGCAGTTATTCCATCCGGTGGCCGTGGAGCGGCCGAATCCCCAGTATGCAGCATTGCTGCAGGAGCAGCTGGGAGGCGGCAACGGTGAGCTGAAAGCGGCTATGCAGTATCTGTCCCAGAGCTTCCGCATCAAGGACCAGAAGATCAAGGACCTGTTTCTGGATATCGCAGCAGAGGAACTGGGACACATGGAAATGGTGGCCCAGACCATTAATCTGCTCAACGGCCACGATGTAGATGCAGATCAGGTCAAGGCGGGCGAGATCCAGAGCCATGTGATCTTGGGCCTGAACCCCGGCTTAATCAATGCCTCCGGCTATTCCTGGACCGGCGATTATGTGACCGTGACCGGCGATCTGTGTGCGGACCTGCTCAGCAACATCGCTTCTGAGCAGCGGGCCAAGGTGGTCTATGAATACCTGTACCGCCAGATCGACGACAAGAAGGTCCGTGAAACCATCGACTTCCTGCTCAACCGGGAGGAGGCTCACAACCAGATGTTCCGGGATGCCTTCAACGAGGTGCAGGACAGTGGCTCCAACCGGGATTTTGGTACGACCAAGGCGGCGAAAATGTATTTCTCCCTCTCCAATCCCGGCCCCAATACCTTTGCTGGAAACGAGGTCTCCGCACCTAAGTTCGATTGATAGAATAAGAGAAACGACCCTACCCAATCTGAACAAGTTTGTAGGACTTATCAGATTAGGTAGGGCTGTTTTATGTGCGAAATCCTTGCAGCACAAGCTTTTTTGAGGAAAGGTATTCGAAAGTAAAATGTGACATAAAAATGGGAACAGTTCAAATTCTGGCTGCAAGCAGTCTGATTTTCTAAGTCTGAACCTCTGTGTCTCACGGCCATCAGCTCCTTACGGAAATCCATCGGCCTTTTGCAAAGTCAAACAAAATCCGCAGTCACTGTGAAAAATGAATCCTGTCTCTGGCTTACGCAACTCATACGCCATTTTGTAATGTAGCCGTAATGAGCTGCGTGCTGTTTTTCGGGAAACTTTGTGCGCGATCACTTTACGGGAAAATAGCTCCAAGATCACGCAGATATAAAGATATCGATTCTCTATACTTAAAACAGGCCACATCACTGGCCCGGATTTGATTGCTTGTCTGCTGAAAATTGCTGACGGAGGGTATTTTCTTCTCCTCCGGTTCTCGCAGTTTCAAACTCTGGATAACCCCATCTCCCGCATCAGGTCAGCGCCAAATTTGGCGCCGACCTGATGCCCGCGCCGTGCGAGAATCATCCAAATCTTTTCAGCGCCAAGTACCTGCCGATATTCAGCAAAGACCTCACAGATCAGAAGGCGGTATTCCTCCCTGCGTTTCTCAAACTGGGCATTCGCTCGTTTGTTGCGAAGAATGTGATTGCAGAGTGTGCCGCGTGGTATCTCCAATGCTTCGCAGAGAGTATGGACATCGTCTTGCCCACAGGCAATGCCCCTCTTTTTCCAGGTCCAACGCCTGGAAGGGCCTCCGCGATTTTGATATTCATAACACAAGGCGTAAAGTGCTATTCCGCCGAGATACCGCCCCTTGACAGAATACTTGTACGTACGGTGCAGAACGCCGATTCCTGATGAAAGGCCCCTCACCCATTCTGCGCGTCGATCTGTTCTTTCAGCTCATTCAGATATACCCACCGCTCCGTCTTTTCCTCCAGAGCGGCCTCCAGCTCCGCCTGACGGGCCTGGAGCTCCTGGAGCTTCACATAGTCGCTGCCGCAGCTCTCCTGCTCCGTCTGGCACGCGGTGATCTGAGCCTCCAGCTCCGCCAGGTCCGCGTCGATGGTCTCAAATTCCCGCTGCTCCTTGAAGGTGAATTTCAGTTTCCGTTCCCGGGGACGCTCTGCTGCGGGCTTGGGCTTTTCCGCCTTGGGAGAGAGGGCCTCTTCCGCCCGGCGCTTGGCCTGCCAGTCCGTCCAGTTGCCGGTGAACCGGTGGATCTCCCCGTCTCCCCGGACCTCGAAGATGGACTCCGCCAGCTTGTCCAGGAAGAACCGGTCATGGGATACCGCCAGAATGGGGCCGGGGAAGCCCAGGAGATAGTCCTCCAAAATGGAGAGGGTGGTCACGTCCAGGTCGTTGGTGGGCTCGTCCAACAGCAGCACGTTGGGGGCTTCCATCAGCACGGACAGCAGATACAGCCGCCGCCGCTCCCCGCCGGAGAGCCGCCCGATGGGCACAGACTGAAGATCACCGGGGAAGAGGAACCGCTCCATCATCTGGTTGGCGGAGAAGGTGCCCTCATCGGTCCTGACCTCATCGGCGATGTCGTGGATAAAGTCGTAGACCCGCTGGTTCAGGTCCAGCTCTCGTCCCTCCTGGGAGAAGTGGCCGATCTTCACGGTGGCGCCCACCTCCACCGTGCCGCTGTCCGGTGCCAGTTCGCCTGCCATCAGGTGGAGCAGGGTGGACTTCCCGGCGCCGTTGCGGCCCACGATGCCGATGCGGTCACCGCGCAGCAGGTTGTAGGAGAAGCGGCTGACGATGGGACGGCCGTCAAAGGCCTTGGACACATCCCGCAGCTCGATGATCTTCTTCCCCAGGCGGCTGGAGGCCGCCGCCATCTGCACGGCCTCGTCCGTTTCCGGTGCCTCCTGGTTCAGCAGGGCCTCGTACCGCTGGATCCGCTCTTTGGACTTGGTGGTCCGGGCCTTGCAGCCCCGCATGATCCACTCCCGCTCCACCCGGAGGATAGACTGGCGCTTGCGCTCACTGGCCTCCACCATCTCTGCCCGCTGCTCCCGCAGCTCCAGGTACTTGGAGTAGTTGGCCTCATAGTGGTACAGCTTCCCCCGGGAGAGCTCCGTGATGTGGTTCACCACCCGCTCCAGGAAGTACCGGTCATGGGTCACCATGACCAGGCCGCCCTTGAACCGGCGGAGCCAGTCCTCCAGCCAGGCTACCATCTCGCTGTCCAAGTGGTTGGTGGGCTCGTCCAGAATCAGCACGTCCGCCGGGTGGATCAGGGCCGCCGCCAGGGCCACCCGCTTCCGCTGGCCGCCGGAGAGTGTCCCCACCTTCTGGGCAAAGTCTGTGATCCCCAGCCGGTTCAGCATGGCCTTGGCCTCATACTCATTCAGCTCCCGGAACTCGGCGGGGAAGTGGAGGAAGACCTGCTCCAGCACCGTGGCGGATTCCTCCATTACCGGGTTCTGAGGCAGCAGACTGACCTGGACGTTGGGGTTCCGGGAGATGGTGCCGCCGTCCGGCTCCGTGACGCCGGAGAGAACCTTCAAAAAGGTGGACTTGCCGGTGCCGTTGATGCCGATAACGCCCACCTTGTCCCCCTCGTTGAGATAGAAATTCACATCATCCAGCAGCTGGCGGCTGCCGAAGTTGATGGAGAGATGTTCTGCGGATAAGAGCATGGGAGTTCCTCCTGAAAAAAACTGCTCCTATTGTACCATGAAGGATGGCGTTTTACCAGAGCCAAAACCCTTGCAAACAGAGTGGCGTCAGAGTACAATAACAGAGAAATGAGGTTTTGCCATGCAGGAGTTCCGGCCTTTTGAGCCCTGTCGTTCCTTCTGTTCTGCCTGCACCGGGGGCGGGGGGCCTACCTGCTGGGCGGTGGATATGTGCTGTTCGACCTCCTCGCCATCGCGGCGGAGCTGCTTTTCTGGCATCGGCTGCTGGTGGCCATGTTCGACACGGCGGCCTGGTACTGGAGCGGTCTGTGGGGTGTGTTCGCCGCCTTGGACGCCGCCTGTCTGCCGCTTGGGATTTTTCTGCTGCGCCGAAGGAGAGGTGTCCGATGGAGACGATTTCATATACCCTGCCGCCGGAACAGGACGGCGCCACGGTCCGGCATATCCTGAAGGCTGCGCTCCATGTCTCCTCCCACGCCATATCCCGGCTGACCCGGACGGAGAACGGCATCCGGGTCAACGGCATCCATGCCCGTACAGTGGATATCCTTCACACCGGCGACGTGCTGGAGGTGGAGACCAGCGACCACCGTCCGCCCCGGGTGCGCCCCACGCCGGGGCCCTGGCCCCTGCCCATCGTCTGGGAGGATGGCCATCTGCTGGTGGTGAACAAGCCTGCCGGTATGACGGCCCACGCCTCCAATTTCCTGCCGGACACGCCCACCGTGGCCGGAGCCCTGGCCTGGCAGCGGGGCGCGGACTTCGTGTTCCACCCGGTGAACCGGCTGGACAAGGGCACCACCGGACTGATGGTGGTAGCCAAGAGCGGCTACATCCACGACCGGCTCCGGTACGCGCTCCACACGGAGAGGTTTTGCCGGGAGTACCGGGCGGTGTGCATCGGCTGTCCGGATCCGAAATCCGGCACCATCGACGCCCCCATCGGCCGGGACCCGAATTCTGTGGTGGGCCGGTGCGTCCGGCCTGACGGTGCCCGGGCCGTCACCCATTATGAGGTGCTGGGGAGGTCGAACGGCCTGTCCCTCCTGCGGCTGCGGCCGGAGACAGGGCGGACCCATCAGCTCCGGGTGCACATGGCCTCCATCGGCTGCCCCCTGGCAGGGGACTGGCTGTACGGGGAAGAGGACCCGGACCTGATCCCCCGGCCGGCCCTCCACGCCTACGCTCTGGATCTGGACCATCCGGTGACGGGAGAGCATCTGTCCCTGACGGCGCCCATCCCGGCGGACATGGCCCGGCTGGCGCCGGAGCTTTTGACGGAAACAGAGTGCGCAAGTGAAGAAATTTGACCATAAAATGGAAGGGGATATCTTATGTTAACTTGGAACGTCACCTATCACTGCAAGTCCGGCCAACGGGAGGCCTTTTATCAGGCCCTCTGTGATTTGGGCATCCGGGCCAACTCCCTGAAAGAGGAGGGGAACCTGAAGTACGACTACTTCCTGGCGGCGGAGGCACCGGACGACCTGCTGCTGGTGGAGAGCTGGACCACGCCGGAGCTCCAGCAGGCCCACTGCCAGACGGAGATCTTCGGCCGTCTTCAGGAGCTGAAAGCCCAGTACTGCGACAGCGTCCAAATCGACAAGTTCGATCATTGAGCGAAGAGAAGCGGGAGGCATCCAGACTCCCGCTTCTTTTTATAATTTATGAATGCTCCGCTGGTGCGTCCAGCAGCTCCTGTAGCTCCAGGAAAAACCGGGACAGATGGAATCCGTCCGCCACGGCGTGGTGGATATTCAGGGAGACGGGCAGGATCGTCCGGTCTCCCTCCCGTTCATATTTTCCCCAGGTGACCACCGGGGCCAGATAGGTGCCGCTGTCGAAGATGTGCATGTCGAAGCTGCGGTACCGGACCCAGGGCAGGCACGACACATCAAAGGTGTTGGGCGGCACGTCCGTCAGGTCGAAGTGGTCCAGGGCGGCGTACCGTGTCCGATCCTCCAGAAAGCGGCGGTGGAAGGTCTCCAGGTCCGAAGAGAAGGGCGTCACCAGCTTCGCAAAGGTCTCCCTGTCCGGGTGGAAGTGGGCGTAGTAGGGCTCGATCCGGTCCCAGAGGACCAGCCGCCCCTGATCGTCCCAGCCGTACCGGAACTCCGCGTGGGCGTTGAGCACGTTGGACACCGCCCAGATCATGGCGGGGTAGAAGCGGAAGCCACTGGCCGAAAACCGCTTCAGGAATCGGGAGATCTCCAGATCCACCGTCAGGCTCATGACACAGCGCAGGTCGTCGATAAAATGACGGAATACAGGGCCTCGCTCCCAGGTATCCAGTTCCACCACAGTGTGGGACGGGCAGAAATTGTCGTTCATATAAGCCTCCTAAAATAATTGGTTGATTTTAGGAGGCGGTGTCAAGTCCGCGCTTCACAGAGTACCCTCCTCTCCGAGATTCTGCCTTCATTTTATCCGGCCCGGGGGAGAAAGTCAACGGCGGCACCCCCTTGACAATTCCGGCTGGCCGCCCTATTCTGAAAAGACAACATTCGACAGGAGGGACTGCCATGGAGACAGGCCTTTGGAAGCAATTTGACCGGATCGTGGTATTCGACACGGAGACCACCGGCATCGAGTTCGGGCGGGACGAGATCATCGAGCTGGGGGCCGCCGCCTTTTCCGCGGAGGGAGAGACGGACTGCATGGACCTGCTGCTCCGCCTCTCCCCGGGGCGGACGCTGCCGCCCTTTATCACCCAGCTCACCGGCATCACGGAAGAGCAGCTGGAACAGGAGGGCGTGGAGAAAGCCGACGCCTGTGAGGCGTTCTGCAACCTGTTGGGCGGGGGAGAGCGGACGCTGCTGGCGGCCTACAACGCCCAGTTCGATCTGAACTTCCTCTATCATTTCCTGCGGCCCTTCGGGCGAGCGGATGTCCTGCGGGCACCCCGGTTTCTGGATGTCCTCACGGTGTACCGGGACCGGCGGGATTACCCTCACAAGCTCAACGATGCCATCACAGCCTACGGATTGGAGGATCAGGCGGTGAACAGCCACCGGGCGGTGGATGACGCCCGGGCCGCAGCGGTGCTGCTGGAGGCCATGGCGGCGGAGCGGGACGATTTGGACCGGTATGTGGATCTATTCGGCTACTCCCCCAAGTACGGTGTCTCCGGGCGGCGGATCGCTTCGGTGGAGTACCGGCCTCAGCCCTATCAGCGGGTCCGACCTCTGTATGAAGTGACGGAAACACTGTGAAATATTTGTGAATTTTCGCAATTCCCTCTTGCAATATGACAACTTGTCAGCTATGATAAGCGACAGGTTGTCATGTTTCTTTTTTCCATTCGCCGGAAACCCCTTGACCTTCCCCCGGGAGGAAGGTATAAAATCAGGGGCGGCGCTGAAGAAAACGGACCTTCTATTTCGTATAAGAGAGGATGAAACAGCGTGCCGAGCAGCACTTTTTTGAATCTGCCGGCGGAAAAGCAGGAGAAGTTGTTGGAGGCGGCCACCCGGGAGTTTTCCCACCGGCCTTTCAACGAGGCGTCCATCAACCAGATCATCAAGGAGGCAGGCATCCCCCGGGGCAGCTTTTACATGTACTTTCAGGATAAGGAGGACCTGTTCCGCTATCTGCTGAAGGGATATGTGGATCAGTTGTTCATGCTGCTGGAGGAGTTTCTGCTCCGAAACGGCGGCGACATTTTTCAGGCGCTGTTGGATCTGTATGATTACGTGCAGGCAAAAATCGACAATCAGCACCTGGGAGAGATCGGCGCCATGACCGGAATCATCCGCTGCAACAGCGGGATGCAGAAGAATGGGCTGCTGGAAATGCTGGATGCGGAAACGCTTCTCCAGCGCCTGGGCGGCGCAGTGAATCCGGACCTGCTGGACCTGCGGCAGGACCGGGACTTGGGCGACATCCTGGGCACACTGCTGGTTGTGGCGGCTCCCATGATTTACACCGGCCTGCAGGCCGGTGGCGATCCCGGGACCCGGGATCGCCTGGAAAACATTCTGAACATCTTCAAGCGCGGTATGGGGAAGCGCCCCACCGCGGAAATCGAGAACAAGGAGATTACATAACATGGAAACTGAATGGATGAACGAGACCTCCGCCGAGGCGCCCAGCGTGCCCGCGCCGGAAAAGACGGAGAAAAAGAAATTCTCCCTGAAGGGCTTTGGCGGCAAGAAAAAGAAGCGCTGGCTGAAAATTCTGATTATTTTGGTAGTGGTGATCGCCATTGTGGCGGGCTGCGTGTCCAGACTGACCAAAAACGTCAACACCCAACTCAGCAGCAGCTATCTGGTGTCCACCGTCACCCGGCAGGATCTGACGGTCAGCGTCTCCGGCACCGCCACGTTGCAGCCGGCGGACTCTTACAACGTCACCACCCTGCTCTCCGGCGATATCGTCAGCGCTCCCTTTGAAGAGGGCGACCTTGTGACCAAGGACACCCTGCTCTACACCATGGACAGCAGCGACGCCCAGGATTCCATGGACCGGGCCCAGATCTCCGTGCAGCAGGCCCAGATGTCCTATCAGCAGGCCCAGGAGGCCCTGCACCCCACGGCGCCCATCTCCGGCACGGTGAGTGAGATCTACGTCCACAACGGCGAGAGCGTCACCGCTGGGACGCAGCTGGCGAAGATCGTGGCCAGCACGGAGCTGTCCATCGACTTCCTGTTCCCCTTTGCCTCCCCCAGTGACTTCTATGTGGGGCAGGCCGCCACCGTGTTTGTGGACGGCTACGCCGGTTCTCAGATGGGCACGGTGACCTATGTCTCCAACTCTACCACCATCACCAGCAACGGCAAGGAGGCCGTCTCCGTCCGGGTGCGGCTGAACAATCCCGGTACAGTGTCCGACGCCGTCACTGCCTCCGCCATCATCGGCAGCTATTCCAGCTACGGCCAGGCTCCGGTGTCCATGCCCGCCTCTTCTGTGGTGTATGCCTCCGGTTCCGGCACGGTGAACGATTTCTCCAAGCTGGCCGGCAGCACGGTGACCAAGGGCGAGGTGCTGTGCACTGTGGAGTCCGAGACCATCCGGGACCAGATCGAGAGCGCACGGCTGAACCTCCAGTCCGCCCAGCTCTCTGCCAGCACTGCCTCCGGCGCGGTGGATGACTACAACATCAAATCTCCCATTGCCGGCACCGTGATTGAGAAGAACTTCAAGGCCGGCGACAAGGTGGACGGCGCTTCCTCCGGCACGCTGGCGGTGATTTACGACCTGAGCTATCTGGAGCTGGAGATGGCAGTGGATGAACTGGACATCGGCAAGGTAGAAGTGGGGCAGGAGGTGCGGATCACCGCCGACGCTCTGGAGGGCCAGACGTTCTCCGGCGTGGTGGATAAGGTCAGCATCAACGGCACTACCGCCAACGGTGCCACCAGCTATCCCGTCACCATCATCATTGAGGACTACGGCGATCTGCGGCCGGGCATGAATGTCTCCGCTCAGATCATCGGCGAAGTGGTCCCCAACGCCCTGTGCATCCCCGTGGATGCGGTGGAACGGGGCAACACGGTGACTGTTCCCGGCCCCGGCGCCCTCAGTGAGGACGGTTTGAGCGTGGTGGACGTCACCAAGCTGGAGACCAAGGAGGTCACCCTGGGTCGGAACGATGACGAGTATATCGAGGTTACCGACGGCCTGGAGGAGGGCGATGTGGTCCTCATCAGCAACCAGGCTTCCAGTTTGATGGACATGATGATGGGAGGCTGATCCCGTGAGCCATCTCATTGAACTGAAAGACATCTACAAGATCTACCACATGGGAGAGGAGACCGTCCACGCCCTGGACGGCATCAACCTGACGGTGGATCAGGGGGAGTTCGTGGCCATCGTAGGCTCCTCCGGTTCCGGCAAGTCCACGGCCATGAACATTATCGGCTGCCTGGACGTTCCCACGTCGGGAACCTACCACTTGGGGGGCATTGATGTGTCCACCATGGAGGACGACCAGCAGGCGGAGATCCGCAACAAAATGCTGGGCTTTATCTTCCAGCAGTATAACCTGATCCCCAAGCTGACGGTGCAGGAGAATGTGGAGCTGCCGCTGCTGTACGCCGGCGTCTCCGCAGAGGAGCGCCGCGAACGGGCCATCCAGTCTCTGGAGCGGGTAGGTCTGGCTGACAAGCGGAAGAACCTGCCCAGCCAGCTCTCTGGCGGCCAGCAGCAGCGGGTCTCCATCGCCCGGGCCCTGGCGGGGAATCCGTCGGTGATCCTGGCCGACGAGCCTACGGGCGCCCTGGACTCCCGCACGGGTCGGGAGGTGCTGCGGTTCCTGCAGAAGCTAAACCAGGAGGGGGACACCGTGGTCCTCATCACTCACGACAACTCCATCGCTGTTAAGGCCAAGCGCATCGTCCGTCTGCAGGACGGCCGGATCATCTACGACGGGGACGCCAGTGATCCCCAAGCCGTGGTCCAGCCCCAGGAGGACGCGGGAGAGGGGGAGCCGGCATGAATTTCACCCAATCCTTCAAGCTGGCCATCAAATCCCTGCTGCTCAGCAAGATGCGGGCGCTGCTGACCATGCTGGGCATCATCATCGGCGTGGCGGCGGTCATCATCATCACCAGCCTGGGCAACGGCATGCAGAATTACATGAACGCCCAGTTCGAGCAGCTGGGCTCCAACCTGATCCAGGTGATGGTCTACGGCCGCGGCGAGGGCGGCACCCGGGACGTGAGCACGGAAGATATGTACGCGCTTGTGGAGAAGTACCCCCAGTACCTCTCCGGCGTCACGCCCTATGTGTCCGCCACAGCCAAGGTGCGGCAGGGAACGGAGGACTTCGACCGCACCAGCATTTACGGCGTCAGCGAGGCATTTTACCGCGCCGACACCCAGAAGACCATGCAGGGCTCCAGCCTGGAGAATGGCCGCTTCCTCCGCTACATTGACGTGGAGCGCCATCAGAATGTGTGTGTCATCGGTTCCTATCTGGCGGAAAACGCTTTCCGGACGGATCCGCTGGGTCAGACGATTTCCGTCAGCGGCGTGCCCTACATGGTAGTGGGCGTACTGGCGGAGAGCGGCGACAGCACCGAGGGCAGCGTCGATGATGTGATCTACATCCCCTATGCCAATGCCCAGCGGCTGGGGGGCGGATATGGGGACATGTATCTGATGACCAGTACGGACCGGGATACGGCGTCTGCTGCCAAGGGCATCATTGAAAACCGGCTGTTCAAGACCTACCAGTCCTCGGACTACTACATGGTCATGACCTCCGCAGAGATGATGGACGCCATGGACTCCATGCTGAACACCCTGATGATGATCCTGATCCTCATCGCGGCCATCAGCCTGCTGGTGGGCGGCATCGGTATCATGAATATCATGCTGGTGTCCGTCACGGAGCGGACCCGGGAGATCGGCATCCGAAAATCCCTGGGTGCCAAATGCCGGGACATCCGCAGCCAGTTCATCATTGAGGCCGGCACTACCTCCGCCATCGGCGGTGCCATCGGCATCATACTGGGCATCCTCATGGCCAACGTGCTGACCAATGTCATCGCTCTGGTGCTGGGCACCGGCAACGATGGCTTCGTGGCTATGCCCACGGCTGGCGGCATCGGTGTGGCCTTCGGCGTCTCCGTGGCGGTGGGCATCCTGTTCGGCTATCTCCCCGCCAACAAGGCGGCCAAGCTGAACCCCATCGACGCCCTGCGTTACGATTGATTCCAGCCGATGAAAAGAGACCGGGAGACCGGTCTCTTTTTTGCGCAGAAAATTTTTCAGAAAATTGTTCTCCCTCCAAACTTTTTCCGCTCCCGGCGCGTCTATACAGCAGAACGAACGGAAAGGACCATGAGAAACGTGTCACATATCCTGGAAAAGCAACTGACCGACTATCTCGTAACGGATCAGGCGCGGTTTTACCGACTGGCGTACAGCTACCTGAAAAACAGGGAAGAGGCTCTGGACGCGGTGCAGACCGCCGTCTGCAGGGCACTGGAGAAACAGGGGGAGCTGAAGGAGCCGGAGGCCCTCCGTGCGTGGTTTTATCACATTCTGGTTCACGTGTGCATGGACGTGCTTCGCAGCCGAAAGCGGGTGACGCTGATCCCGCCGGAGGCACTGGACGCCGGCAGCTATGAGGACCCTCTGCCTTCGGACGGCACGCTGGCCCAACGGGTGGACGCTCTGCCGCCAGAGGTGGGGATCATCATCAAGCTGCGGTTCTATGAGGACCTGTCTCTCAAGGAGATCAGCACCGTCACCGGCTGGAATCTGAACACCGTGAAAACCAGACTGTACACCGGCTTGAAGAAATTACGGATATCAATGGAAGGAGATCAATTATGAACGAATTCAAGCGTGCACGAGAAGAATATGAGTCCACCCCCATTCCGGAGGAGCTGGACGCCCGGGTCCGCGCAGGCATCCGGCAGGGCAGGACCAGCAGCCGTAGCCGCGGTTATAAGGTGGTCCGGCGGACTGCGGGCAGCGTGGCCGCCTGTCTGGCTGTGCTGATGGCGGGCCTGAATGTCTCCCCGACCTTCGCGGCTGCGGCTGCGGATGTACCGGTGCTGGGCGGGCTGTTCCAGGTCCTGACGATCCGGGACTATGAGACCGTGGAGAACGGCATCGACTACAAGGTGTCCGTCCCCGGTGTGGAGTCTGAGGGCGACCTGGCCGAGAAGGTCAACGCGGAGATCCAGGAGCGGGTGGACGCCCATCTGGCCCAGGCTCAGGCGGACTGGGATGATTACAAGGATGCATTCCTGGCTACCGGCGGCACCGAGGAAGAGTGGGCCGACCGGGAGATGAACGTGCTTATCGACTACGAGATCAAGAGCCAGACCGACACTACGGTCTCCTTTGTGGTGGATTTCGCTGAGGGCTGGGTCGCTGCCATGCAGCAGCGGTACTGCTACAACCTGGACCTGGCCAACGACAAGGACATCACCCTGGCCGACGTGCTGGGCGAGGACTGGGTCGGCATCTGCAATGACGCCGTAAATGCGAAGATCGCGGCGGATGAGAGCGGCCTCTTCTTCACCCCGGAGCAGGGCGGCTTCACCACTGTGGATGACGCCACCTCCTTCTATCTGAATGAGGACGGCTCTGTGACGCTGGTGTTCCCCGAGTACAGCATCGCTGCCGGTGCCGCCGGGATTGTGGAAATCCCCGTGGTGGCCTGAGTATACCATCTCAAAGCGGCCCGCCTGTCGGCGGTCCGCTTTTTTCTTCCATATCCTATAAAAATGCTATGAATTAAAGGCGTATTTTCGGCAAATGGTCCGTTGCAAACCCGGTGCGGCAGGTGTATCATGAGGCTATTCATTCAGAACGGAGGGATTTCCGATGCCTATTTATCACAGCGTCACTGAGCTGATCGGCCGCACGCCCTTGCTGGAGCTGTGCAATTACGAGCGGAACCACGACCTGAAGGCCGTGCTGTTGGCCAAGCTGGAGTGCATGAATCCCGCGGGCAGCGCCAAGGACCGGGTGGCTGCCAACATGATCGCCCGGGCGGAGACGGAGGGCCGTCTGGCTCCCGGCGGCACCATCATCGAACCTACCTCCGGCAACACCGGTATCGGTCTGGCTGCCGCAGCTGCGGCAAAGGGCTACCGTGTGATTCTCACCATGCCGGACACCATGAGCGTGGAGCGCCGGGCTCTGATCGCCGCCTACGGCGCGGAGATTATCCTGACGCCGGGAGCGGCGGGCATGGCGGGTGCTGTGGCCAAGGCGGAAGAACTGCATCAGTCCATTCCCGGCAGCATCATCGCAGGACAGTTTGAAAACCCCGCCAATCCAGCGGCACACGAGAAGACCACCGGCCCTGAGATCTGGGCGGACACGGAGGGGAAGGTGGACATCTTTGTGGCCGGGGTCGGCACCGGCGGCACTGTCAGCGGCGTGGGCCGGTATCTGAAGGCACAGAACCCCGCTGTGCGCGTGGTGGCCTTTGAGCCCGCTTCCTCGCCCCTGCTGACGGAGGGCCATGCGGGCCCCCACGGCCTTCAGGGCATCGGCGCCAACTTTGTGCCGGAGAATCTGGACCGCAGCGTCCTGGATGAAGTCCTCACGGTCACGGATGCGGATGCCTACGCTACGGGCCGGGAGCTGGCCCGGACTGAGGGCATTCTGGTGGGCATCACCTCCGGCGCCGCCGTGTGGGCAGCGGCCCAGCTGGCCCGACAGCCGGAGAACGCCGGCAAGACCATCGTGGCCCTGCTGCCGGACAGCGGCGAGCGGTATCTCTCCACTCCCATGTTCCAGAAGTGACAACATGTACAAAAAGCCCGGGAGACGTCCGTACACGTCTCCCGGGCTTTTTCGCAGATTATCCGGCCTCCATGGCGTCCCGGAGCCTGTCGGTGACAGCACCTTCAAACAGGCGGGTGGAGTGGCCGTGGAGCGTCTCCAGCGCGCCGGCAGCCAGGGTGCAGGGGGTGTTTCCGGTCATGGACAGATCCATGTCAAAAATGAACTTCACCTCCGGGTCCTGGGGAACGCCGGGGGCGTTCCGCTTCACCACACCGGGGCCCGCGTGGACCTTGGCCTGACAGCTGGAATCCAGCTTCAGCGTCAGATCACAGGCGCAGTTGAGAAAGCGGTCCTCCGGGAGCTCCGCCTCCTGCATGGGAGCGGTGTAGGCAGGAGAGAACAGCTCCGCCCAGCGGGCACCCTCCAGCCCCAGCCGGGCACGGGAGAAGATATTCACATACCGCAGGCCCACCCGCTGGAAATAGGCGGGCTTGTACAGCCGGATAAAGGCGGCCAGCGGCTTGTCCAGCTGGCGGGCAAACTCCTCCCACCCGGGATAGTGGAGGGTGGACAGAGCGATGAAGTCCTTGGTGAGATTCAGCTTCCACTGGTTGTCCTCGGAGACGAAGTTGTGATTGGTCACCGGAGGCTGCTGCTCCACCTTGGGATTGGGGCTGCCCAGCCCGGTGATGCGGGGCGGCGCGGCGTCCTGGCGCCGGGCATACTGGGGGAACTCCGCGCGGATGGCCTCCTGAAAATCGGCGGGCTCCACGCTGTTGATGGTGAGAATAGACGGGAACCGCAGCTGGCAGATGACCTCATGGGCCGGGGCGTTGCGGTAGTGGGTCCGGGGATGATCGGAAAACAGCATGTGGCTTGCTCCTTTGCTTCTTGATGGCCCTATTTTAGCCCCCTGGCTGAGAAATGTCAATTACAGGTAGAACCGGTGGCAGCCGATGGTCTTGAGATACGCCCGGTTGGCGTTGATCCAGGTGCCCTGGGACAGGGCGGGCGCGTAGAAGTAAAGAGCCTTGCCGGCGGTGTTCTCGCCGTTCAGGACCCGCTTGGCCGCCTCCACGGATTTGGCCGTGGGGGGCAGGTACACTGTGCCGTTGGAGACGGGCGTGAACTGGACGTCGTGCTTGCGGTCAAAGATCACGGCGGGAATGGTGTTGGGGAACTCCTTCGCCGCAACCCGGTTCAGCACCACATTGCCCACGGCGATCTGGCCGGTCATGTTCTCGCCCCGACTCTCGGCGCTGATGATGCGGCTGAGCCAGTAAAGGTCCATGGCGTTGTGATCCGCGCCGGGAGAGGTCACCGCCGCGCCGCCCAGCTGGGGATCCCAGGCCACGCTGCCGCCCAGGGCGGTGGCCAGAGTCCGCAGGGGGATGTAGGTCCGGCCACGCTCCACAAAGACCTTGCCGCTGTATGTACGGCCGTTGACCGTCACGGTATTTCGGGACGGGTTTGCGGTGACGGACTGGCTGCCGGAGGCGGCGGCAGCCACCTTTCGGCTGCTGTCCCACCAGACGCTCCAGCCGCCGAAGGCATCCAGCAGTCCCCGGAGGGGAACATAGGTCACGCCGCTCTGCAGGTAGTTGACGCCCTGACTCAGAACGGTGCCGTCCACCTGGACGGGTACCACCCGGCTGGGGGCCGCCTTGACGGTGGCGCAGGTCAGGGTAAGGGCGGCCAGCAGGCCGCAGAGAAGTTTTCGTTTCATGGGGAAAATTCGTCCTTTCTGGTTTGTCGCTGCTGTACAAGAGCATACAAGAGGGAGGGGGCGGGCTGCAACCCTCAAAACATTCCAGAGCTGGAAGCGAACAGACAGCTTGACAATATCGTGCAACGATATTATAGTGAACCCAGAAAGTATCGTGTTTCGATATTAGGGGGGATACCATGGCCAGGGAGCCGCTGAAAGTCCTGACGGAGAGCATGTTCTATGTGCTGTTGAGCCTGCTGCGGCAGGAGCGGTGCGGCACGGAGATTGTCCGGTATGTGGATGACGCCACCGCCGGTCGGGTACCCCTGGGGCCAGGGACGCTGTACACGATTCTGGCAAAATTTCAGGAGGAGGGCTTGATCCGGGAGGCGGCGGTGGAGGGGCGGAAGCGGACCTACGCCATCACGGACCGGGGCCGGGCCCTGTTCCGGCAGGAGCTCTCCCGCCTGCGCCTCTGCGTGGCCGATGGCGAGCGGGAGGAGCTGGCGTCGGAGCGGCTGCTGCCGGGGATGAGAGAGGAGGCACCGTGAAAAAGCGTTTTCTCATGCCGGAGGCCTATTGGGATACCGCCCTTCTGGAGCGGTGGCTGGAGGAAAAAGCTGTCCAGGGCTGGCGGCCGGTGTCATTTTCTCGCTATGGCAGCGGAAAGTTTGAGCCGGCGGAGCCCAGGAAGCTCCGGTATCGGCTGGAGCCCCTGCGGACAGAGACCTATGACGCCCAATGTGAGCGGGAGGAGACTTACCGGGAAATGGGGTGGGAGCCTGCCGGCGTCCTGGGGGACTATCGGGTCTATGCCTGCGCGGACCCACAGGCGCCGGAGCTGTTTACAGATCCCTCTGCCCTGTGTCTGACCTGGGAGAGGCAGCTGCGGCTGTTCCGGCGACATAGGCTGATCTCCATGGTGCTGATTGTTGTCTGGACGATCTTGCAGTTTCGCAGCCTCTGGGAGAGCGGCCAGCCGGTGGAGGTGTTCCTGAAAGGGATGTGGGCTGTGTGGCTGCTTGCGGTGGTCTGTGCCCTGGAGTGGCTCTGCGGCAATCTGCGGGCGCTGCGGGGCGTTCAGCGGATGCGCCGCCAGCTGGAGGCGGGGATGGCGCCGGATACTGAGGACCTGGATGCGTCGTTACGGCGGCGGAGGCGGCAGAATCTCGTCTCCTGGGGGATTTGCGGACTGGTGGCTGCACTTGCCGTATCTGTATTCGGCAGCCAGCAGGAGATGCCCTTGTCCGACGCGCCAGAGCCCTTGCCCTATGTCTCCATGGAGGCAGTGGCCCCGGAGGCCGCCGCCCTGCCCTTGGATTCATCTGTTTACCGGGAGAGACGGAGTCTGCTGACGGATCACCGGGAGGTCAGCCAGTTCCGCTGGGATTTTAAAGCGTCCCTGTGGGCCGGTTTCGACCGGGTGCGGTTCACCTTCCTGGCGGAGGCCCTGTATCGGGAACGCTTAGCGAATTTCTTGGACACCTGGTCCGTGGTAGAGGTCCGGGAGGTGGCGGACAGCCGCTTTGACCAAGCGGTGGTGATCGACACGGATAAAAACCGATGCTTCATCGGCCGGATGGGGCGGGCGGTGCTGATGGAGCGGGTGCGGACAGACCGGGACCTGATGGACCACCTGGACGACTTCGTCGCCGTCCTGGCGGAGTTTCAATAGAAAAAGAGGGGAAATGCCATGCTGAAGCTGATGCCCATGAACATTTACGACGTAGCCGCCCAGCAGGCCCGGATGGAGGACCAGGCCGCCCGGGGGTGGTTTGCCGTCTCGGTTCCCGGTATTTTCTTCCTGGCGGTCTTTGAGAAGGGGGAGCCAAAGGCTGTTCGCTACCGACTGGAGCCTGCCCCAGTAAAGGAGAGCTGCCCGGACCCAGAGCGCCTGGCGGCCTACCAGTCTATGGGCTGGGAGTATGTGGACACCTCCGGCAAGTCCATGCACCTGTGGCGGTGCGACGATCCCGATGCGCCGGAACTCCACACGGACCCGGAGACAGAGGCCCAGGCATATGACCGGCTGTTCCGCCGCCAGCAAAAGGTGACGCAGTTCTGGGCCGCGGTCACGGCGCTTCTGGCAGTGCTGGCGGTACAGACGCTTCTGACAGAGAGAACCCTTCTCGTATGGAGTGTGCAGGAGTGGAAGCCACTGTGGCGGGAGGCCGCCTATTGGGGCTTTCTGCTGGCACTCGCATTGGCGGCGTTCCGGCAGTGGTGGTCTCTACGACGGTATCTGCGGCCTCTGCGGGCGGGAGTACCCGTGTGCCACAGGCGGCCTTACCGGCTGGCCTGCGGATTGTCCCTGGCGATCATGCTGCTGTGGGGAATTTACATCGCATCACTCTGCGCCGATATGGCGGACCCCAGATCGCGGCCCTTTGAACCGGCGGAGACCTTTGATGGGCCGGTCCCATATATCACGGAAAAGGGATTGCAGGAGGTCCAGGCCATCCACTGGGACAACTGGCTTACCACAGACCAGTGGTGGACCTTTGAGGGCATGGGCGACTGGGAGACGGAGAACCGCTACTACCGCCTCCGTTTCCCCTGGCTGGCGGACGATCTGGTAGACGGCATCTTGGCGGACTACCAGGAGAAAGGCTGGCCCGTCACGGCCTGGCAGATCCCCGGACTGGACGAGACCTGGGTGTCCACTCGCGACGACTACGGGTATTGGTTCCTAGTGGTCCGGCTGGGGGATCAGGTGTGGAGCATCTCCACAGGCACCACGGAGCCAACGATAGATCTGGCGGAGCGGTACGCTGCCGTCCTGGCGGAGGTTCAGCAGAAAGAGAGGGGGGGAGCGATCTATGAGCGGTCGGCAGGAATACAGGGAGTTCCGGCCTGTGGAGCTCTATGACGTGGCTGCTGTGGAGTCCTGGCTGGAGGAACGGGACCGGGAGGGCTATCACCTGCTGCGGTTCCGGGGGCTTTACGGAATCTTTTATCAGGATTGCTCCGTCGCTCCCAGCCGCTACCGGCTCCAGCCCCTGCTGCGCAAAGAGAAGTCTCCGCTGCCGGAGATGACGGATGCCTACAGAGAGCTGGGGTGGGAATATGTCTGCACCTTGGCGGGGACCTTCCACATCTGGCGCTGCGGCGACCCGGCCGCCCCGGAGCTGGACACGGACCCGGTGGTCCAGAGCATGGGGTACGGGTATCTTGAGCGAAAAATGCGGCGCCATCTGCTGCGGCTGCCCGCGATCCTGCTGGTGTGCCTGGGGATCTGTGTCCTTCCCTGGTTCTGGGGCGCCGGGGACATGCCTCTGGTGGATCAGCTGGAGCATGCCCTGCCGGGCGAGGGACTGTTCTGGCTGCTGATGGCGGCGGCCGCGGTGGGGTTCGAGCTGCTGGACGCCTTCCGGATGCGCCGGCTGCTGCGGTCGCTGGGCGCCGGCGTCCCTCTGGAACGCCCCAGATCCTGGCGGCTCCAGAAACGGGTCACGCAGGCGGTAATGGTCCTGATTTGGGCGGGCGTCCTGATATCCTGGCTGCTCCCGGATGGCGGAGATCCCCATTTCACCCGGTCGGCCATGGACGGGGACGGCGAGCCGCTGGCGGAGGTGGTATATGTGGATCTGCGGGAGCTGGAGGGCTCGGAGGAGCTGACCGGTTTTTCCGCTGAGCGCAAGTCCCTGCTGTTGGCACCCCGGATGTACTGGACCCGGCAGTCCACGGAAGGCCCCGGCGGCCCGTTGAATCTGATCTCCGGCAACACCTCGTATTACCGCATGGGGACGGAAGGGCTGGCCCTTCGGGTGGAGGAAGAGCTCAAGACCTGGCAGGAGTGGTTCGGCGGCGGGGAGCCGGAACGGCTAAAGGTCCCCGGACTGGACAGCTTCTGGTGGGCCGGAGATGAGCAGCTCTCCCGGCGGGAGGATCCGTGCCAGTGCGTGGTGGCCCGGCGGGGAAACTGCGTGCTGATGTTTTCCTATACCGGGCACAAGGACCTGCGGATACAGACTGACTACTTCGCCGCCGTTCTGATGAAATTTCAGTAGATCAGCGGAGAGGGGGAGAGGAGAATGGGCGCTGAAAACAGACATGGGCAGAGCTCCTATCGGAAGAGCTGCCCCATTAGCATCTACGACGTGGCGGCGGTGGAGACCTGGCTGGAGGACCTGGCCCGCAAGGGGGAGAACCCCGTCTGCTTCACGGGCAGCCGGGTGGACCTGCTGCTGGACGAACCGTGGGAGTGCCGCTTCCGGCTCCAGCCCCTCCAAAGGTGGAAAGAGGCTTTGGACCCGGAGCGGGTGGAGGCATACCGGAGCATGGGCTGGCGGCTGGTGGGGCAGCTGGGGCCCTTCTGGGTCTGGCGGTGCGATGACCCGAATGCCCCGGAGCTGGACACAGACCCGGTGGTCCAGGGAGAGGGATACCGATACTTAAAGCGGCGGATGATCTTCCGCACAGTGGGGGGCGGGCTGATCTGGCTGGCAATGACGGCGTATTTCATCCTGGCGGTGGCGCTTTCGGCTGCTTCTCTGGAGAACATCCTGAGAAACGCTAGCTGGCTGGGCTTTGTAGCCGCGCCGCTGGTGGCTGCGGCGCTGCTGACCATCTTGGGGATGCAGCTCTGGCTGGATGCCCGGAACACCTGGCGGCTGTGGAAGACTCTGACGGCGGGCGTCCCGCTGGAGAGGCCCAAGCCATACCGCCGTCAGCTGCGGCTGGGACAGCTGGCGTGGGGCGCTGCACTGGTCATATCTGTGCTGAATCTGGTGGTCAGCATTCAGAATCTGGACGGCAATCCCTCTGGTTGGGACCATACGGCGCGGACGGTTTATGAAGCGGGGGAACGTCCGCCGGTGCAGATGGTTCTGGCGGACCTGACAGCCCTGGGCGGCCTGGAGCCTTTGCGGACAGAGGTGCAGGAAAAATCCCTTCCCATCGCGCCGGAGATGTACGCTGCCCGCCAGTCTGCGGTGCTGCCCGACGGGGAGCAGGCTTTTCTCCAGACCGCGTATTACCGTATGCTGACAGCCGGATTGGCCCAGACCTTGACGGCAGAGCTGACGGAGAACCGGGCCGGCTTTCTGGACAGCCGGCCGGAACTGCCGCTGGACCCAATAGAGGCCCCGGCTCTGGACGGCTTCTGGTGGGCAGAGGAGGCGGACGGAATCGGAAGTCCTGAACAATTCGCCGTGCTCCGGCAGGGAAAACAGGTTCTTACCCTTTGGTACACCGGCTCTGCGGACCTGCGGACAGAGACGGCGTATCTGACCTCTTTGCTGGAGAAATGACACGCCGCCCCCGTCAAGAAATCCCTCGCCGCCTCATACACTGTTCACCAGGGAGGGGGCCGAGGGATGGATGCCTATGATTGGAGCACAGGAGTCTACGCCACAGCGGTGGCCATGGCAAAATGCATGACCACGGAGGAGCTGTCCCGCACGGCGATCCTGCTGACCCAGCTGGGCACCACTCTGGGCACCCTGGCGGCCCTGCGGCAGATGGAGGAGGGCGGTACAGGAGCCGTCACGGAGGTTTGAAGAACAGCAGAAACCCGGCGGGGGACCTGAAAGGTCCCCCGCCGGGCTTTGTGATCGCTTTATTTCAGCACGTCCCCGAGATCCAGCGTGACGGTGCCGTCCTCCAGGACAAAGGCGGGGATGCCGATGCCGCCGTTTTTCTTGACGGCCTCATAGTGGGGATCGCTGTCCCGCAGGGCCAGATAGGCCTTCAGGTCCGGCAGGCTGGCGGAGAGATTCTTGAACTCGATCTCCGCCTTGACCTCGGACAGGCGGTTCAGGGCGTACAGGGTGTCGGGGCACAGGTGGCTTCCAATGACAGTGACTTTCATCTGATACCTCCGTTACTTCAGCGCGATGGCTTCGATCTCGCAGAGCACGCCCTTGGGCAGCTCCCGCACGGCCACGCAGCTGCGGGCGGGCTTGGAGGTGAAATACCTGGCGTACACCTCGTTGAAGGCGGCGAAGTCGCCCATATCCGCCAGGAAGCAGGTGGTCTTGACAACTTTGTCAAAGCCGGAACCGGCAGCATCCAGGATGGCGCCCACGTTTTTGCAGCTCTGCTCCGCCTGGGCGGAGATACCTTCGGGGGTAGTGCCCGTGGCGGGGTCCACCGGGATCTGACCGGAGGTGATGACCAGATCTCCAAAGGCGTAGCCCTGGGAATAGGGGCCGATGGCGCCGGGGGCGTTCTTGGTTTCAATGACGTTCATGTGAAAAACTCCTTATTCTAAAATTGGATAGCTGATAAAATCAATCTGGAAAGCGCTGGAATCAGGCGGTCTCCTTCTTGGCGGCCACAGCCTTCACGAGCCAGTCCTTGCCCTCCACCAGACGGGTGACGATCATGGAGGCGATGGTGTCGCCGGAGGAGTTCAGGCAGGTGGCGGCAGGGTCGAAGATGAAGCCCAGGGTGGCGATGATGGGGAATGCCTCGGCGGGGAAGTTGAACATGCTGACAATCAGCATCTCGCCCACCAGGCCGCCGCCGGGAGCGCCGGAGAGCACAAAGGCGGAGAGAATGGCCACAACGATGGCCATGGCATAGGTCTCCGCACCGACGAAGTCCTTGCCGAAGACGCCGTACAGGAAGGCGATCTTCACGATGGAACTGAGGACGGAGCCGTCCATGTGCATGGTGCAGCCCATGGGCAGCACCAGGTCGCTGACGTCCTTGGGCACGCCGATGTTGTCACAGGCCTCCTTGTTGACCGGAATGGTGGCGGCGGAGGACTGGGTGGCAAAGGCTGTGATGGCAGGCGGGAAGATGTTCTGGATCATCATCCGGACGCCCAGCTTGCCGCCGGCCAGGAAGGCATATAGCGGGAAGAAGATCACCGCATAGAGCAGGCACAGGGGATAGTAGACCAGCATGGACCGGCCGTAGTCACCCACGATCTCTGGACCATAGGTGGCAACCAGGTTGGCGAAGTAGGCGCCCAAGCCGATGGGAGCGATGAACATGATGACGCCCACGAACTTCATGATGATGTCATTCAGGTTGTTCAGCAGCTTGCCCATAGGGCTCTCGTCGCCGCCGCAGGCGGACACGCAGAAGCCGAAGATGATGGCGAAAATGATTAGGGGCAGCATGTTGGACTTATCCCACAGGTCGGAGAAATCGGACACAGTCAGGGAACTGACCAGCAGCTCGCCTGCGCTCTGGGCCTCGCCTACCTCGCCGGTGGTCAGCTGGATGGAGGCGCCTGCGGAGGGACTGAACAGGTTGACCCAGGTCAGCACGCAGGCCGCTGCGATCAGGCCGGTGAAGATGAAGGTGCCGACGGTGGAACCCAGGATCCGGCCCAGGCGCTTCATGTTGGCCATGCTGCCCACTGCGGAGGCGATGGACACAAACACCAGAGGAACCACAATGGTGAACAGCAGATTCAGGAAGATATCGCCGATGGGCTTGATGGTGGTACCCACAGAGGGCGCGAAAGCGCCGATCAGGGCGCCGATGGCGATGCCGCCCAGAATCAGAATCAGGCCTCCGTACTGCTGCCAGAAGCTCTTCTTTTGAATGGTTGCCATGTTCTTTCTCCTTTTCCCTTATTTCTCTGCGCGCTCTTGCTGGGGATTACAGGCTGTTGACAGCGGCCTCCAGCTGGCGCATGGCCTGTTCCAAAGTGGCGCGGGGGCAGGCGGCGTTCAGGCGCATGAAGCCATTGAGGCTTCGGCCGAAGGAGCAGCCGTCGTTGAGGCCCAGCTTGGCCTTCCGGATCATGAAGTCGTGGAGCGCCTCATTGCCCATGCCCAGCTCCCGGCAGTCCAGCCACATCAGATAGGTGGCGTCGGGGGCATAGGTCTTGATCTTGGGGATGCGCTTTTCACAGTAGTCCACCACATAGTCAAAGTTGGCGGAGAGATAGGGAAGCAGCTGGTCCAGCCACTCCTCGCCCTGGTTGAAGGCCGCCTCCATGGCGGTGAGGGAGAAGGCGTTGTTCCGGTGGATATCCATGTTCATCCAGAACTTGTCAAAGACCTCCTTTTTGTGCGCGTTGGGGAACACCACCGTGCTGGCCTGCAGGCCGGCCAGGTTGAAGGTCTTGGTGCCAGAGATGCCGGTGATGACGTTGGCGGCGATCTCGGGGGACAGGGTGGCAGTGGGGATGTGCTTTTTGCCGTGGAAGATCAGGTCGGAGTGGATCTCGTCGGAGACCACCAGCACGTGATGCTTCAGGCACAGTTCCATCATCCGGCGCAGCTCCTCTTCCGTCCAGACATGGCCCAGGGGGTTGTGGGGGGAGCACAGCAGGAACAGGTCCGCCTGCTTCAGTTTCTCCTCAAAGTCTGCCCAGTCAACGGTCCACTTGCCGTCCTTCTCCACGAACTGATTCTCCAGAACCTTGCGGTTCCATGCCTCGGTCATATCATAGAACTCGGAGTACACCGGCGTCTGAATCAGGACGCTGCCACCCTCCGGGGTGAACAGCTTCACGCAGGCGGACAGGGTCTGCACCACGCCCAGGCTGAAGCTCATGAGGGACTGGTCGATGTCCCAGCCATTGCGGCGCTTCTGCCAGCCCCGAATGGCCTCAAAATAGCTATCCGGCCGGGCGGTATAGCCCCAGATGCCCTCCTCGGCCCGGGCCTTCAGGGCGTCGATGATGGGCTGGGCGGTCTTGAAGTCCATGTCCGCGATCCACAGGGGGATCACGTCCTCTGTGCCGAATTTCTTCTTCCGCTCGTCATACTTGGCGGAGTGGTTCCCGGAGCGGTCCACCACCGCGTCAAACTGGTAGGTCATTGGTATCCATCCTTTCTGCGGCGTTCTTGTGCGCTGATGCTTTGTTATATAGCAAAATATATGCCAAAAAAGCGGGAATTACCGAGGAAACGGAAAAAGAATTTAAAACAGAGGAGACAATCGGAAATTCTAACCAAAAATCTCCGGGCGGGTTTGGCAGATAAGCCAAACCCGCCCGGAGCCGTATTTTGGTACCGGTTTTCTCAAATTTGCTTTCAAATGGTTTTATTGGTTGATCTAAATATCAAATTCGACCAGTTTCGTATAGCTGCCGGCCCTCCGGCGTCAGCTGGCTGCCGCCCCTCCCCCGGCTGACCCGGACCAGCCCCTGGTCTGCCATCTGGGCCAGAATGCTTCGGATTTCCTGCTGGGAAGTGGGGACAAAAGCATCCCGCGCCAGCTGCAGCAGCCGCTCCCGGCCGATGGGCTGCCGGGCCTCTGAGGCCTGATACAGCTGTTCCAGCACAAAGCGGAACACATCAGAAGAAGGCTGCTGCGGCGTCTCCGGCAACTGCCGGATCGGCGCCTGCGGGGCTCTGTGGAACACGGTGGGGGGCAGGTCCTCCATGGTGATGGGATCGTGGCCGGTGTAGAGAAAGTACTCCACTACGTTCCGCAGCTCCCGGATGTTGCCCGGCCAGGAGTAGGATTTCAGAAAGCCCCGCACCTGAGGCGTCAGGCGGAAGCTGCCGCCCAGCTCCTTTTGGAACTGCTCCAGGATCAGGAACAGATCGTCCCCCCGCTCCGACAGGGGCGGGATGACGATGGGCAGGGTGCTGAGACGGTAATACAGATCCCGGCGGAAGGTGCCCTCCGCCACCTTCCGCTCCAGAGACTCGTTGGTGGCGGCCACGATCCGCACGTCGATGGGAATGATGGAGGTGCCGCCCACCCGCATGATCTCCCGTTCCTGCAGGACCCGGAGCAGCTTGACCTGAAGAGCCGGACTCATGCCCTCCACCTCGTCCAGAAACAGCGTGCCCTGGTGGGAGATCTCAAGCAGGCCCAGGCGGCCGCCCTTTTTGGCGCCGGTGAAGGCCCCTTCCTCATAGCCGAAGAGCTCGCTCTCCAGCAGGTTTTCCGGGAAGGCCGCCACGTTGATGGCCACGAAGGGCCCGTTCCGCCGCCGAGAGGCCCGGTGGACCGCGTGGGCGAACAGCTCCTTGCCGGTGCCGGTCTCGCCGATCAGCAGGATGGGGCTCTCGCTGACAGCCATCCGCCGCAGCACCTCCTTGGCCTTCTGGATGGCATCCGACTCCCCGATCACATCCTCAAAGCCGTACTTGGCGCGGTAGCCCTTGTGAAGCAGCTGGTTGCGCAGCTGGCTCTGCCGGGCCTCCACGTCGTTGAACCGCTGCAGGATGGCAAACGCGCCGATGCAGGCCCGCTGCCGCATCACCGGCACTACCTCCGCGCTGACGTTGATGCCGTTGAGGCGGATGATTTTGGCAGGCAACCGCTCCCTCTCCTGTAAACATTTCGAGAAGGGGAGATAGGGGAAGACCTGAGAGGCCGGCTTGCCCATCACCAAGTCGGCGCTGGTACGGGTGATTTCCTCCGCATGGCGGTTGCAGGCGAAGACCTCGCCCCGTTCGTTGACGCCCACCACGCCGTCCTCCAGCGTCTCCATTAAAATATGGAATTGGCTCTCCAGCCGGATGGAGCGGGCGAACATCTGGTCAAAGCTGTAATTGCTGGTTGCAATCGATTGGAAATAAGTCTGGAACTTTTCTGTCTCCAGCAGATGCTCCAGCCCCAGCCGCAGGGCGATCTCGATCATCATGCCGGAGGTGCAGGCCCGCTGTCCCACGTCGATTTTGGTCTCGATCTCCTCCGGCACATAGCGCATTTCGTCCGGTGTCACTGCGATGTGCACATCCCCTGGCAGCTCTGCCCCGGGATAGAAGGGAATCCAATGGACGTGGGTGATGCCGAACTGCTCCAGCTGGGCGATGGCCTCCCGGGCCATGGTCTCCGTCATGTTGACAAACAGCACCCGGCTGCCGGCGGGCAGTTCCTTCAGCCGCCGCAGCTCCTGCCAGCGGAAGGAGGCCTGCACCGCCATGGTCTGACTGTCGATAGGCACGTGGCGGGCCAGCTCTTCCGGCGACCCAAAGGCGTCCGTGGAGGCGGCGAACAGATCCGCATGGGGCAGCACGCCCATGGCGCTCCCGTCCATGACGGAAAAGACCGAGACATCCGCCACCTCTCCAAACAGGCCCTCCACATCCCGCCCATAGGAGCGGGCAGCTCTGGGGTCCAGCGCGATGATGGAGATTGCCTTTTTTTCCACGCAGCTCACCTCCCAATTAACCATTTACTTTGACCATTTTCCCATAATTCGCTCTCCTTTACAAGGGGGAGAGGCTGTTTTTTCAGGAAATTCACGGGGGAGGCAGTTGGCACGAGATTTGCTTATCTTATCAGGTTAAATATGTTGCGGGCCATTGGAGATTCGCCTGGATACAGAAAGGAGCTTCCCTCATGATTACGAAAGAAGAACTGCTGACCCTGCTGCGGCAGGAGGTCGTCCCCGCTCTGGGATGCACGGAGCCGGTGTGCGTGGCCCTGGCCACCGCTGACGCCAGCCATGCCATCGGCGGAGACATCGTCTCCATCAAGGTGGAAGTCAACCCCGGCATCTATAAGAACGGCATGAGCGTGGGCATCCCCGGCTTCTCCCGGGTGGGGCTGAAGTACGCCGCCGCCCTGGGCGCCTGCTTGCACAACCCGGAGAAGAGCCTCCAGCTGCTGGAGGACATCACCCCCGCCGTCAGCGACGAGGCCATCCGGCTGGTGGAGGGTCGCCATGTGGTGGTGGTGATCAAGCAGGAGGAGACACAGTTGTATGCCCGGGCAGAGGTAATCACCACCGCCGGCATCGGCATCAGCGAGATCCGGGGTACCCACTCCAACATCGTCCTCACCGTGCGGAACAACGACGTGCTGGTGAAGAAGGAGTATGCGGCCGGTGGACAGGATGAGCTCCATGAGCGGCTGGCTCCCATGACTGTGGCGGAGATCCGCGCCCTGGTGGACCAGTGCAGCGAGGAGGAGCTGGCCTTCATGCTGGATGGCATGGATATGAATGAGAAGCTGGCCGACTTCGGCCTGGAGCACACCCTGGGCGTTGGCATCGCCACGGCCCTGAAGAAGGCAGACCTGCTGGGCGACAGCTTCGCGGCCAACACCATGCTGCGGGTGGCCAGCAGCGCCGAGGGCCGCATGAGCGGCTGCCCCTACGCCGTTATGAGCAGCGCCGGCAGCGGCAACCACGGCATCACTGCCATCATCCCTGTGGTGGAGCTGGCCAAGCACCTGGGCTCCTCCAAGGAGCAGCTGGAAAAAGCGCTGGCCTTTTCCCACACCCTGAACGTGTATATCAAGATCTTCACCGGCAAGCTGTCTGCCACCTGCGGCTGCGGCGTCTCTGCCGCCACCGCCTCCGCCGCGTCCATGGTGTGGCTGATGGGCGGCAGCGATGAGCAGATCGGCAAGGCCATCATCAACATGAGCGGCAACCTCACCGGTATGATCTGCGACGGCGGCAAGATCGGCTGTGCCCTGAAGCTGGCTACTGCCACCAACGCCGCCATCATGTGTGCCCAACTGGCCATGAGCGATGTGGTGCTCCAGTCCACGGACGGCATCTGCGGCAAGACGCCGGAGCAGGCCATCCGCAACATGGGCCTGGTCAGCACCCCCGGCATGGTGGAGACCGACAAGACCATCCTGGACATCATGATGAAGAAGGACGCCTAAATGTATGCGCCTGCGTCCTTCAAAGCCGCCCGGCGGGAAACTCCCGCCGGGCGGCTTTTTTCCGGGGTTGATTTTTCCGGCGAAATCCCCTACCATAGGAGTATCTTAAGCAGCGCGGTGCGCTGCGGAAAATGGAGTGAACAGGACAGCCGGGAGGAACTGCTGATCCTTTCTGCCAGGAGACCGTCCGCATCCCCGGCCCCTCCGGCCGGGAGCAGGGGGTGGCAGAACTGGTACAGTGGGAAGATGGAGGAATCCGGCTTCGACGAGGTCCAGACAGACCGCTGCGGCAGCGTGCTGGGGCGGATCCGGGGCAGGCGGCCCCCGCCCGTATGGGCGGGGGCCGCTCCGTGCGTTCAGAGATTCCCGTTTGTCCGGCTGTGCCGCCCGGCGGAAGGCGGCACCGAAAGCGGTCTTCATAAAATCTTAAGAAGTTTCCCGGTTTTTTATTAAACCGCCATCCGGTATCATGGAAGCCAAGGAGGGAGCCCCATGTATAACATCCTGATCTGCGACGATGAACAGGACATCGTCAACGCGCTCAAAATCTACCTGGCCAATCCGGACTACCATTTGCTGGAGGCCCACACCGGTCAGGAGGCTCTGGATGCCCTGGAGCGGAAGGACATCCATCTGGTGCTGCTGGACATTATGATGCCGGAGATGGACGGGATTACCGCTTTGGCAAAGCTCCGGCAGGTGAGTAACGTGCCGGTGATCCTGCTGACTGCCAAGAGCGAGGACACGGATAAGATCCTGGGCCTCAACGTGGGGGCAGACGACTACATCACCAAGCCCTTCAACCCGGTGGAGGTGGCTGCCCGGGTCCGCAGCCAGCTGCGGCGGTACTTCCAGCTGGGGGGCGGTGCACTCCGGCCGGAGGTGCTGACCCTGGGCACTATCCAGATGGACGACCGGGAGAAGACCGTCGCCGTGGATGGGGATCCGGTAGCTCTGACGCCCACGGAGTACGATATTCTGAAGCTGCTGCTGGGGCACCCGGGGCAGGTGTTCTCCCCCAGGGAGATCTACCGGAAGGTATGGAAGGACGCTCCCTTCGGCAGTGAGAACACAGTGGCGGTTCACATCCGCCACCTGCGGGAGAAGATCGAGATCGACCCGGCGGAGCCCAGATACTTAAAGGTGGTCTGGGGCCAGGGGTACAAACTGGAAAAGGGGATGCGGACATGAAGGCCATCGAACAGAACATCGAAAAGGAGATCGCCCAGGCGGTGATGGAGGAGCAGCCCATGCAGCCTCCGGCACCGAAACGGAAAAAGAGGCTCACGGAGAGTACGGCGGCCAAGGTCATAGCCTTTCTGCTGATGCTGGTGATGACCGCCGTTACCGCCGGCGGTGTGCTGGGCGCGGTGTTTTTGTACAGCACCGACGTCTATGTCACCAGCGAGACGGCTTTCAAGCAGGAGCTGTTTTCCAATATCGCCTGGGGAGACGGGCAGACGCTTCTCAATTTCCTGATCTGGAACAGTGAAGAGCAGGTATACCAGATGAATACGGAAGCAGCAGACAGCTACTGTGCGGAGCGGAACATCTCTTACGTCATGGTACAGGATAAGACCGGCAGGGAGCTCTGGTACACGGGGCTTGCAGAATATGATAGTCCGTGGCAGTTCAGATTTTCCTATGACTGGGCAAATCCGGAACGGCCCAGCGCCGGCGTTGTTGAGAACGCTTATACCGTGCGGATTACAGTGCCGCTGTCCTCTGTGTTTGTTTATGACGACGACTACGCCCTGGCCAACCGGCTGGCGGAACTGGCCTACGCCCTCCGCTACTGGATCTACGCCATCATCGCTGCTGCGGCGCTGCTGGTGACAGTCTGCTTCATCTTCCTGCTGTGTGCCGCCGGGCACCATCCTTACGTGGACGGCGTCCGTCCCGGCTGGGGGACACGGATCCCACTGGACCTTCTGACGGCGGCGGTGGCACTGGGGCTGTTCTTGGGCATCCAACTGGTGGTGGAGGCCAACTTTGGAGGCATTGGCGTGGTGCTGGCTGTGGTACTGGGTCCTGCCGCCCTGGCGGGCGTCTTTACCGGCTGGTGCATGTCCCTGGCCCTGCGGCTCAAACTGGGTGGCTGGTGGAGGAATACGGTGGTCTATGTGGCCCTCCGCTTGCTCCGCCGTGGCGGCGGGGCGGTCCTTCGGGCCCTGGGCAGCGGCCTCCGGGGCGCAGCGCATGGGCTGGCGGGACTGCTTCACAACGTCCCCCTGGTGGGCAAGACCGTGCTGGTGTTCCTGGGCCTCTGTGTCCTGGAGGGCCTTGGGATCCTGTTCAGCATGTTCGCCTGGAGCTGGGGCCTGCTGGCGCTCCTGTGGATCTTTGAGAAGCTCCTGCTGCTCCTGGCGGTGCTGGCTTTGGCCCTCATGTGCCGGAAGCTGCTGCTGGGCGGCCGGGCTCTGGCCGCCGGGGACCTGAGCTATCAGGTGGACACCAGCCGGATGGTGCTGGACTTCAAATCCCACGGCGAGGACCTGAACCACATCGCCCAGGGCATGGCGGCGGCGGTGGACCAGCGGATGCGCAGCGAGCGGATGAAAACGGAGCTCATCACCAACGTGTCCCACGACATCAAGACGCCCCTGACCTCCATCATCAATTACGCGGACCTCATCGGAAAGGAGCCCCCGAACAGTGAGAAGATCCCGGAGTACGCGGCTGTCCTCACCCGCCAGTCCGAGCGGCTGAAGCGGCTGATCGAGGATCTGGTGGAGGCGTCCAAGGCCTCCACAGGGAATCTGGAGGTGAATCTGGCCCCCTGCCAGCCTGGCGTGCTGCTGACCCAGGCGGCAGGGGAGTACGAACAGAAGCTGAAGGACGCGGGCCTGGACCTGGTAACCCGGCAACCGGAGACAGCGGTGACCATCCTGGCGGACGGCCGACGGCTGTGGCGGGTGTTCGACAACCTGATGAACAACATCTGTAAGTACGCCCAGCGGGGCACCCGGGTGTACCTGACGCTGGAGGAGCGAGACGGCCAGGCGGTGATCTCCTTCAAAAACACCTCCCGGGCGCCGTTAGATATCCCGGCGGAGGAACTGCTGGAACGGTTCGTCCGGGGAGACGCCGCCCGAGGCGGCGAGGGAAACGGCCTGGGCCTTTCCATCGCCCGGAGCCTGACAGAGCTCCAGAAGGGCACCCTGGAGCTGACTGTGGACGGAGACCTGTTCAAGGTGGTCCTACGGTTCTCTGAGCTTTCGTGAGAGACAGCGCACGGGGAAGAGGCACCGGCAAAATGGCCGGCGCCTCTTCTGTTTTTCCCAATCGGCTTGCGCCGCCCCTGGGAATGGGATATACTACAAGGCGGAAACAGACGGCGGCGCCGGGAGAATGGCCCGCCGGGAAAGGAGTGTTTATGCGCGTGTTGGAACAGTTGGAGCCCCAGGGGGTGTTCCGCTTCTTTGAGGAGCTGTGTGCCATCCCCCACGGCTCCCGGAACTGCCAGGCGGTCAGCGACTGGTGCGCAGCCTTTGCCAGGGAGCGGGGGCTGGAGTGCCATCAGGACCAGGCGGGGAACGTCATTATCATCCAGGAGGCCACGCCCGGGTATGAGGCGGCGGCACCCGTCATTCTTCAAGGCCACCTGGATATGGTGTGTGAAAAAGAGCCCGGCTGCACCAAGGACATGGCCGGAGAGGGCCTGGACCTGCTGGTGGAGGACGGCTGCGTCCGGGCGAAGGGCACCACCCTGGGCGGCGATGACGGCATTGCGGTGGCCATGGCCCTGGCGATCCTGGACGATCAGGCGATCCCCCACCCCCGGCTGGAGGTGGTCCTCACCACGGACGAGGAGATCGGAATGCTGGGAGCGGAGGCCCTGGACGCCGCGCCTCTCCGGGGGCGGAAGCTCATCAACGTGGACTCCGAAGAGGAGGGGATCTTCACCGTCAGCTGCGCAGGCGGAAGCATGGCCCAGTGCACTCTGCCCGTGACCCGGGCGCCCTATGACGGCGCGGCGCTGGAGGTGACGGTCCGGGGGCTTGCCGGGGGGCACTCCGGCACAGAGATCCACAAGGGCCGGGCCAATGCCTGTGTGCTGCTGGGCCGATTGCTCCAGGCCATGGCGGAACGGACGGAGCTGCGCCTGGTGACGGCGGCGGGCGGCGGAAAGGACAACGCCATCGCCGTGGAGGCGTCCGCCCAGGTGGTGGTATCTGACGATGCCGTCGCCCGGCAGGCGGCGGAGGCATTGGCCGCGGATCTCTCCCGGGAATATGCCGCAGCGGACCCGGGCCTCCGCGTGGAGGCGGCGCCCTGCACCGTGCGGGAGACGCCTATGGACTGGGCGTCCACAGAGCGGGCAGTCTGCATGCTCACCTGCCTGCCCAACGGCGTCCAGGCCATGAGCATGGAGATCCACGGTCTGGTGCAGACCTCGCTGAACCTGGGCATCCTGGCTGCGGACCAGACGGCCCTGACGGCCACCTTCTGCGTCCGCAGCTCCCTGGGCAGCCAGAAGGAGATGCTCCACCGTCGCCTCCGGACCCTGATGGCGCAGCTGGGGGGCACTGTCTCCATCTCCGGGGATTATCCCGCCTGGGAGTACCGGCAGGACTCCTCCCTGCGGGACCTGATGACGGAGGTCTTTCAGGAGCAGTACGGCCGGAAGCCAAAGATCGAGGCCATCCATGCGGGCGTGGAGTGCGGTATTCTGAGCGGCAAGCTGCCGGGGCTGGACTGTGTGTCCATTGGCCCGAATCTGCTGGACATCCACACCCCGCGGGAGCGGATGGAGATCGCCTCCGTCCAGCGGGTGTGGCGGTTTGTGCTGGAAGTGCTGAAGCGGTCCAAATGAGGCGCAGGGGCGCGGCGGAAGCCGCGCCCCTGCACATTGTCGCCGGAAATCCGTTGTACGCGGCGCCGTTCCGTGGTACAATAGCCGCAAAGCCGCCGGAGACGGGGGCAATCAGGGAGGGAACATCATGTATCATTGTTTCCGCCTCCGCCGGGGGCAGGATTTGTACGAGGAGATCGAGGCCTATGTGAAGGCGCATCATATCGCCGCCGGGGCAGTGGTTTCCGGTGTGGGCTGCGTCTCCCGCTGGCGGCTGCGGGACGCGACCGGTGTCCGGGTGCGCAGCGGAGACGAGGATGTGGAGATCGTCTCCCTGATGGGCACCGTATCGGAGTACGGCTGCCACCTTCACGCCAGCTTCAGCCGGGAGGACCTCTCCGCCTTCGGCGGCCACCTGCTGCCGGGGTGCACGGTGAACACCACGGCCGAGATCGTACTAGCGGAAATCGGGAGCTGCGTGTTCACCCGCCGGCCGGACAGCGAGACCGGTTATGAGGAGTTGGAGATTGGGCCCGCATACCCGGAAGAGACACGAAACGACAGGAGAGAAGAACGATGAACGTATGGATCGCGTCGGACATTCACGGCAGTGCCCTGTACTGCCGGAAGCTGCTGGACCTGATGGAGAAGCGGGGGGCGGACCGCCTGGTGCTGCTGGGGGACCTGCTGTACCATGGCCCCCGGAACGACCTGCCGGAGGGATACGATCCCAAGGCGGTCTTTGCCATGCTGAACAGCGTGAAGGACCGGATCCTCTGTGTCCACGGCAACTGTGATGCGGAGGTGGACCAGATGGTGCTGCACTTTCCCATCGAGGCGGACTTCCGGGTGGAGGAGCTGTGCGGCAGGCGTCTGTTCCTGACCCACGGCCACCATTTCAATGTGGATCAGCGGCCCTCCCGGACCCTGCTGGACGGGGCGGGGTATGTGGTCTACGGCCACTTCCACGTGCCCATGAGGCGTCTGGAGGACGGGGTGTGGTATTGGAACCCCGGCTCTGTTTCTATCCCCAAGGAGAACAGCTGGCACGGCTGTATGCGGATGACGGAGGACGCCGTCCAGTGGCTGGATCTGGACGGCAATTTGAAGGACGAGCTGCGCTGATGGGAGGCGGGGATATGACGGACATCCAAACTGCGCTCTTTGCCCTGCGGGACCCGGCCTATCAGGCTTTTCAGAGCAAGCTGATACCCACCATAGACCCGCAGACGGTGATCGGCGTCCGGATGCCGGCTTTGCGGAAGCTGGCCCGGGAAATCGCCGGAACGCCGGTGGCAGAGGGCTTCCTCCAGGAGCTGCCCCACCGCTATTATGAGGAGAATAACCTCCACGGCTTGCTGATCTCGGCGATCCCGGGCTATGACGGTGCCGTGGCGGCGCTGGAGACATTCCTGCCCTATGTGGACAACTGGGCCACCTGTGACCTGTTGAGCCCGAAGGCATTCCGGAAGCATCCGCCGGAGCTGCGGAAACAGATCCGCCGCTGGGTGGAGGACGCGCACACCTATACTGTCCGCTTCGGCCTGGGGATGCTGATGAGCTTTTATCTGGATGAGGGTTTTCAGATGGAGGACTTGGATCTGGCTGCCGGTGTCCGGCGGGAGGAGTATTACGTGAAGATGATGGCGGCTTGGTATTTTGCCACCGCCCTGGCCAAGCAGTACGACGCGGCGCTGCCCTATCTGCGGCAGCGTCGCCTGGACCGCTGGACCCACAACAAGACCATTCAGAAGGCTGTGGAGAGCTATCGGATCACGCCGGAGCAGAAGGACGAGCTTCGCAGCCTGCGCTGGAAGGACTGCGCAAAGGAGGAGGGGGTATGAAGGGCCGGAGCTGCGGGCTCTTTCTCTGCCTGTTTCTGGGCATTGCCTGCTTCAGCGGATATCAGGTCCTGCGGATCCTGCACGAGTACCGGGTGGGAGCAGACGCCTATTTCAAACTGGAGCAGTTTGCGTCCCTGCCCCCTGCGTCGGAGGAGACGGAGGAGACGCCGGCAGAGCTGGCCTGGCCGGAGGTGGACTTCACGGCCCTGGCGGCGGTGAATCCGGATGTGACTGCCTGGCTCTACGGCCCGGACACCGGCATCTCCTACCCGGTGGTCCAGGGGACGGACAATGACTATTACCTGGACCATCTCTTGGACGGCACGGCCAACAGCGCCGGGTGCCTTTTTGTGGACACATCATGCCGGCCGGATTTTTCTGGCCGCAACACGGTGATCTACGGCCATCGGATGAAAAACGGCACTATGTTTGCCGCCCTGGGGAATTATCAGGAGCAGGTCTACTATGACGCCCACCCGGTTTTTCTGCTGGTGACGCCGGAGGGGCGGTATGTGGTGGAGCTGTTTTCCGGCTACGTGGCGGACACGGCGGAGAGTGCCTGGATGCTGGATTTCTCCGATGAGCAGGCGTACCTGGCCTGGCTGGAGGAGGTGGGGGAGAAGTCCGCCTTTTCCAGCAAGGTGTCACCCAGGGCAGAGGACCGGGTGGTGACGCTCTCCACCTGCAGCTATGAATTTGAGAATGCACGCTTCGTCCTCCACGGTGTCCTGCGGCCTGAAGAGGAGTGAAAACCCCCTATTGAAAAAAATTGAAAAATCGAAAAATAAGTGTTGACATTTGGCGATGATCTTGTTATACTTATCAATGTTCCGAGCGCGAAAGCCGCATAGGACAAGCGGTTCGGGGGTATAGCTCAGCTGGGAGAGCGCTTGACTGGCAGTCAAGAGGTCAGCGGTTCGATCCCGCTTATCTCCACCAAAAAAGAGAGACATGTTAAAGCATGTCTCTCTTTTTTCCACTATCCGCATGACCTTTCCCGCTCGAAATAGATCACGGCCGATAGGCGGCTCACGTTTTCCGGCAAGTGATTTATTCTCCAAAGAGAAAGGTTGAGCGCCATGGTAATCCACGAGTCCGCAGAGGACTATCTGGAGTCCATCCTGGTTTTGCAGCAGCGGCGGGGGCAGGTGCGGTCCATTGACATCGTCAACGAGCTGGGATACTCCAAGCCCAGCGTCAGCATCGCCATGAAGAAGCTGCGGGAAAACGGTTATATCTCGATGGATGCGGACGGATTCATCACTCTGAATGAAAGCGGGTTGGAAGTGGCCAGCCGTGTCTACGGTCGGCACAAGACCCTCTCCAAGCTCTTTGTCCTTCTGGGAGTAACGCCGGAGGTGGCCTCGGAGGATGCCTGCAAGGTGGAACACGACCTCAGCGAGGAGACGTTCCGCTGCATCCAGCAGTATCTGGAAAAGATGATGGAAGAACAGAAAGAGGACTGACCAAGTCAGTCCTCTTTTGATTAATGCGGCAGGCGGCATCACCGGAACAGCAGCACGGCGCAGTCCACAGCCAGCAGCACCAGAACGGCGATGCAAGCCCCGCGGCGCACCCGGGGCGACAGGCTGTGGACCAGCCGGTGGAACAGGGGCTGGAGCACGTACAGGAACAGCAGTCCGCCTAGTCCGAAGCGGATGGAGGGGGAGAGAGCGATACGGCCCTCAAAGTTGATGGCGTAGTCTCGGTAGGTCTGCCAGGGCCAGGCGCCGGTCAGGGCCTCCAGCAGATAGCTGGTGGCCAGCTCGATGGCGGTGGCGGCGATCATGCAGCCCAGGAACACCAGCACCGGCTTCACCCAGCGGAACCACGCTGGCTCCCGCTTAGCCATCAGGCGGGAGAAGGCCAGCAGGAACACCAGGGCGCCGACGCCGTACACCGGGCAGTAGGGCCCCAGCAGCACACCCCGGTTGGTGAATCCCCAGCGGTAGACCACCACTTCCAGAAACACCTCATACAGCCACCCCAGCACGGAGTAGAAAAAGAAATAGAGCACGTAGGACTGAACAGCTTCCATCCACTTGGATTTGGAGAGAGAACGCATGGGACGCCGCCCCCTTTCGTCTCCACCATCCTATCATGTCAGGCGGCAGGAAGCAAGGGGAGAATGAAGTCGGGCGCTGCGTCCGGTCCGGTGCGTGGTCAGGCCAGCCCGGGCAGCTGGTCCAGGGAGGCGAAGGTGTAGCCCATCTCCTCCCACTTGGTCAGCAGGTCATCCAGGATCGCAGCGTTGGTGGCGGAGGTAGAGTGGAGCAGCACGATGGCTCCGTCGTGGATGCGGGGCAGCAGTTTGGCATAGGCCTCCTCCGCAGAAGGTTGATCGTCCGTGTTCCAGTCCACATAGGCCAGACTCCAGAACACGGTGGTGTATCCCAGCTGTTGGGCCTGCTTCAGATTCTCCACACTGTATTTTCCCTGAGGCGGGCGGTAGAACTTGGAGAGAGGCTGTCCTGTGGTCTCCTGGTACAGGGTCTCCAGGTCCGTCAGCTCCTTCTGGAATGCGGCCATGTCCGAGATGCTGGACATATCCGGGTGGTGGTACGTGTGGTTGCCCACAATGTGGCCCTCTGCCGCCATGCGGCGGACGATGTCGGGAGCAGATTCGATCATATGCCCCACCACAAAGAAGGCGGCGGGGGCATTGTGCTTTTTCAGGGCGTCCAGTATGGCCTCTGTGCAGCCGTTCTCATATCCGCAGTCAAAGGTGAGGTAGAGGACCTTTTGGCTGGTATCCCCCAGGTAGTAGGCGCCGTATTGGGCCAGGTCCTCCGCAGAGGCATTGCCCACTGGGGATTCCCCCTCTGTGGGGAAGGATAGCCCCCAGTCCGCAGCCGCAGGGACCGCGATGGGGGCGGAGGCGGTGAGGGCCGGTGCCGGGGCAGTGAAATAAAACAGCGCGGCGAGCGTCAGGCACAGGGAGGCGGACACCAGCGCCATGGCGCCGCGGCGGTTGGGATTGGACACAAGACATTCCTCCAGTCTGGGCAAATGGATTCGGATCCAGTTTGCGCAGACCGGCGACATTTATGCAGAAAAACCACCGGAACAGAGAAAATAGCGGAGGACAACATGTCCTCCGCTGTCTTCGTGACTAGGGTCAATCTTGTCCCGGCACCTTGGGCAGCTGGGCGAAGCTGGCCTCCAGTTCTGCGTCAGTGGGGATATAGTCGGTCATCTGGCCGTTGTGGAACTTCTCATAGGCCACCATATCGAAGTAGCCGGTGCCGGTGAGGCCAAAGACAATGGTCTTCTCTTCGCCGGTCTCCTTGCACTTCATAGCCTCGTCGATGGCTACCCGGATGGCGTGACTGGACTCCGGCGCCGGAAGGATGCCCTCCACCCGGGCGAACTGCTCCGCCGCCTCAAAGACCTTTGTCTGCTCTACCGCACGGGCCTCCATCAGCCCCTCATGGTACAGCTCGGAGAGCACGGGGCTCATGCCGTGGTACCGCAGACCTCCGGCGTGGTTGGCGGAGGGAATGAAGTTGCTGCCCAGAGTGTACATTTTGGCCAGGGGGCAGACCTTGCCGGTGTCACAGAAGTCGTATGCGAATTTGCCGCGGGTGAAGCTGGGGCAGGAGGCGGGCTCCACGGCGATGAACTGGTAATCCCGCTCGCCCCGCAGCTTTTCACCCATGAAGGGGGAGATCAGACCGCCCAGGTTGCTGCCGCCGCCGGCGCAGCCGATGATGATATCGGGCACGATGTTGTACTTGTCTAGAGCCGCCTTGGCCTCCAGACCGATGATGGACTGGTGCAGCAGCACCTGGTTAAGGACGCTGCCCAGCACATAGCGGTAGCCGGGCTGGCTGGCGGCGGCTTCCACTGCCTCGGAAATGGCACAGCCCAGGGAGCCGGTGGTACCCGGGTGCTCCTTCAAAATGGCCCGGCCTACGCTGGTGGTATCGGAGGGGGAGGGGGTGACGGCGGCGCCGTAGGTCCGCATGACCTCCCGCCGGAAAGGCTTCTGCTCGTAGCTGACCTTCACCATGTAGACCTGGCAGTCCAGCCCCAGGTAGGAACAGGCCATGGAGAGGGCAGTACCCCACTGGCCGGCGCCGGTCTCAGTGGTGACGCCCTTGAGGCCCTGGTTCTTGGCGTAGTAAGCCTGGGCGATGGCGCTGTTCAGCTTGTGGGAGCCGGAGGTGTTGTTGCCCTCGAACTTGTAGTAGATCTTGGCGGGGGTCTGGAGCTTTTCCTCCAGGCAGTAGGCCCGCACCAGGGGAGAGGGCCGGTACATTTTATAGAAGTCCCGGATCTCCTGGGGGATGGGGATCTCCCGGGTGTCATTGTCCAGTTCCTGCCGGATCAGTTCGTCGCAGAACACCGGACGCAGGTCATCGAAGCCCATGGGCGTGCCGGTGGCGGGGTTCAGCAGAGGGGCGGGCTTGGTCTTCATATCTGCCCGGACATTGTACCAATTCATGGGCATCTCGTCTTCGGTCAGGTAGATTTTGTAGGGGATTTTCTCAAATGTCATGGTTGTGCTCCTTTCTGATCTGCGGCCCTTTGGAGAAAAAGAAAAAGACCTTCATCCCACAAGGACCCATTCCTATGGTTCCCTTGGGACAAAAGTCTGCGACTTCTGCGGTGCCACCCAACTTGGCGATTACTCGCCCACTCGGCGACGTGCCAACACACGTCTTTCCCTGGTAACGGGGGAAAAGCCCGTCGGCGCTTACTGGGGAGAGATCCCGTTCAGCCCGCCCTCTGCGGTCCATTCGGCGGGGCCCCTTCTGCTGCCATCCCACCACCGGCAGCTCTCTTGGAGAAGCGACGTCCGTGTACTCGTCCGCGTCATTGGTTTGTGCTTTTGAACTTGGGCTGAGTGTACAACACGCTGGGCCCGCCTGTCAAGCTTTGAAAAAAACTTTGTGAGTTCATTACAAAAAAGCGTAAAAAATTTCTCTAATTTTTGTTTTGAATTTTGGAAGAACAGGGGCGGGCCAAATGGCTCGCCCCTGGATTTTACCGCTGGTATTCAAATTCAAAATCGTATAGGGAAACAATGTCACCGTCCTGAATGCCCATCTCTTCCAGCTTCTGGAAGAAGCCATTGTCCCGCAGCACCTTGTCGAACCACATCCGGCTCTCATAGTCGGCGAAGTTCACGTTGCCCATCACCTGCCGCAGCCAGGGACCCTCCACGATCCAGGTACCGTCGTCCTCCCGGTGGATGTCCAGCGGGGCGGAGGCATCGATCACCGGGGCCTTCGGCACATACTCCGGCTCATACACAGTGACAGGGGGCAGGACGGAGAGCATCTCCGCCGTCTTCTTCACCAGTTCCCGGGTGCCCTGGTGAGCGGCTGCGGAAATCTCCAGGAGCGTGTAGCCCAGAGCCTCCACATGAGACCGGAGCCGCTCCAGGTTGTCGGAGTCCGGGGGGAGGATGTCCACCTTGTTGGCGGCCACGATCTGGGGCCGCTCCGCCAGGTCCGGGCTGTACTGCTTCAGCTCCGCGTTGATGGCGTCAAAGTCCTCCACCGGGTCCCGGCCCTCGCTGCCGGACACGTCAACCACATGGACCAGCAGGCGGCAGCGGTCCACGTGCCGCAGGAAGTCGTGGCCCAGGCCGGCGCCCTCGCTGGCGCCCTCAATGATGCCGGGAATGTCCGCCATGACGAAGCTGACGCCGTCCTCTACCCACACCACGCCCAGATTGGGGAACAGGGTGGTGAAGTGGTAGTTGGCGATCTTGGGCTGGGCCTTGGATACCACGGAGAGCAGCGTGGACTTGCCCACGTTGGGGAAGCCCACCAGCCCCACGTCCGCCAGCAGCTTCAGTTCCAGGATGACATCATGGGCCTCGCCGGGGAGTCCCGCCTTGGCAAAGCGGGGCACCTGCCGGGTGGGAGTGGCGAAGTGGCTGTTGCCCCAGCCGCCCCGACCGCCTTTGCAGAGGACATAGGGCTCGCTGCCAGACATGTCCTGCATGATCTCGCCGGTCTCTGCGTCCCGCACCAGCGTGCCCCGTGGAACCTTGATGACCAGATCTGTGCCGTCCTTGCCGGTCTTCCGGGCCCCCTGGCCGTCGGCGCCGTTGCCAGCCACGTACTTGCGCTTGTAGCGGAAGTCCATCAGGGTGGACATATTGTCATCCACCTGCAAAATGATGGAGCCGCCCCGGCCGCCGTCGCCGCCGTCCGGCCCGCCGGCAGCCACATATTTTTCCCGGTGAAAGGACACGGAACCGTTGCCGCCGTTCCCTGCCCGGACAGAGATTCGGGCCTTATCGATGAAAGAAGTTGCCATGGTTGCACCTCATATTGTGATCTATTCAAAGAATTCCTAATCCTGCCTATTTTATCCGAAAACCTGCCACACGTCAAGAGCGGAGGCGTTCTGCTGAAGCTTCCTGTGTACAAGAATCAAAAGGCGGAAGAGTCTGTGGCGCCGTGGGGCAGGCTGTGTTATACTGGTTTCGCTATAAAATGTTCTGCGAGAAGGGGGCTGTACGATGGAGGACGTGATCCTGCTGGTCATACTGGTGTCTGTCCTGTATCTCCTGCTATGTCTGCTGATTGCCTTTATACGGGCACTGTTTCCTGGGAAAAGGAGCCGAAAATCCTGTTTTAAAGACACATTCTGGATGTTTTTCCTGGAGATCCTGAATCCCCTCAACTGGCTTTGACTGATGCCGGCCAGAAGGTCGCTCTGTTTCTGAAACGGACCATTTCAAGAAAACGCATAACGGCAAAAAACCGCCCCGGTCATTTGACCGGGGCGGTTTGGCTTCCTTATTCAGCCTCGTAGACAGAGACCTGCTTACGATCCTTGCCCAGCCGCTCGAAGCGGACTGTACCGCTGACAGTGGCGAACAGGGTGTCGTCAGTGCCCTTGCCCACGTTCACACCGGGGTGGATGTGGGTGCCGCGCTGACGCACCAGGATGTTGCCGGCCTGGACGAACTGACCGTCGGCACGCTTGGCGCCAAGGCGCTTGGCCTTGGAATCACGGCCGTTCTTGGTGGAGCCGCCGCCCTTCTTGTGGGCGAAGAACTGAAGACCAATACGAATCATGATACGGACCATCCTTTCTGAAGATTTTTAGATGGGGAGGATCAATCATCCTCCAGAACTTCGATGTTGTCGGGATACTCGTCGTGGAGTGCGGAGAAGTAAACCATCAAGCCTGCCAGCAGAGACTGACAGGTGCTCTCCGCCGTGGGGGACAGCCCTCCGGGCAGATGGAGCGAAATGGACGCGTCCTGCTCCCGAACCTTAACCGATGCGGCTAGGCCCAGCACGTCATTGACGGTGGCTTCCACCAGACGGATGGCGCTGGTGACGGCGGCGCAGACGATGTCGGCGCCCGCCTCGGCGTAGCCGCTGTGGCCACGGGCCTCAAAGCCGGTGATCCGGTCGCCCTCCATACGGAATACGACAGTGGTCATACTCAGACGGAGATCTTGCCGATCTCGACCTTGGTGTAAGGCTGACGATGGCCCTGACGCTTGCGGTAACCCTTCTTGGCGTTGTACTTGAAGATGCGGATCTTCTTGCCCTTGCCGTTCTTGACGATCTTGCCCTCCACAGAAGCGCCCTCCACCACGGGAGTGCCGAAGGTGGCTTTGTCGCCGTCCAGGATGGCCAGGACCTGGTCAAACTTCACGGTGTCGCCGGCTTCCTGGTCCAGCTTCTCGATGTAGACCACGTCGCCCTCGGCTACCTTGTACTGCTTGCCGCCGGTCACGATAATTGCGTTCATGTCGTTGTTTCAACTCCTTCATTACGGGCTCGCTGTCGGGGGCGGTCCCGGTGGGACACTTTTTAACCCATTCAAAGCGGCTCAATTAGTATATCAGCCAAAATCTGAAAAGTCAATCATTTTAAAAAAGTTCTTGCAAAATATTTGAATTCTATGTAGTATTTCGCTGTCCGGCCGGACACGAATCAACATATAGGAGGTGGTCGCTTGACCATTGAGAAACTGGGAGACATGCAGATCGCCTATATGCGCCGGACCGGCGGGTATGGCGAAGGCAACCGGCAGCTGATGGAGCAGTTCAAACGATACCTGAGAGAACATGCGCTGCTTCAGGAGGATACAACGATCCTGGGCATCGCTCTGGACGATCCGGCGCAGATCCCGGAGGACCGGCAGAGGTATGACGTGGGCATGATCCTCACCGGCCGAGAAGACCCCTGCGGCCTGCCGGTCCGCACCGTTGCCGGCGGCCGCTGGGCAGTATTTGAAGTCCCCCATACAGAAGAGGGCGTGTCAGATTTCTGGAGAGACCTTCCCCAACGCGCAGCACGGCTGCCTGTGGACGGCACGAGACCCATCCTAGAACGATATGCGCATCCGAAGGTCTCAGCGCATATCTGTGAGTTTTGCGTGCCCTTGCGGGAAAGCAAGCTCAGGGGGATTTGACGCTTGACGCGCGGAGACTGCTCATGCCAGCTTCATACTTGACAGCGTAAGTGGTATATGATATATTCACCTCATAAAGAGCGAAATATACCGCTTTTTGGAACGCTGATTAGGGAGGCCACTTATGAAAAAGCAGATATTGTATGGAATGCTGGGTTTTCTCTCCCTGCTGGGGTTCGCAGGCGTGTTTACGGAAGCGCGGGGATTCCTGGGCTTCTTCGCCTTTGCGGTGGACTTCCAGTACTTCTTTTTGAAGTCTGACGAGATGCTGGAAGCGCAGCTGGCCAGGTCCGCCTCCCGGGCGTTTGTGGTCGGGATGCTGATGATGGCGGCCGCTGTGCTGGGGACCCTGACGCTGGGCGGTTTTACCCCCCAGCGGGCACTCCTTACCGGCTGCACGGTTGGCTGGGCTGCCTCTGTGGTGGTCTACGCCCTGACCGCCGCCTGGTACGGCTTCCGGGAGAGCTGGGGGCTGGAGCCGTGATCCGCAACCGGATGAAGGAGCACCGGGCCCGTCTGGGCCTGAAGCAGGAGGAGCTGGCAAAGCTGGTGGGGGTCCGGCGGGAGACCATCGGAAACCTGGAAAAGGGGCGGTACAACCCCTCTCTGGTGCTGGCCTGGAACATCGCCAAGGTGTTCGGGGTGCCCATTGAAGAAGTATTTACCGTGGAGCCGGACGGCCCAGCGGAACATAGCTGACGGGATACGAGCGCCCGGCGGGGATCATCCCCGCCGGGCGCTCCATTTTCTATCTGCCAGCTTTTTGAAGTGCCTTGGCCAGGGGCAGCACCGCCCGGCCCAGGGCCTCCAGGGCCTGGCCGAAGTCGAAGTACTCCTCCGCCTGGCTGTCGGAGAACAGGTGGTCTGAGACGGACTTCACCGATACGAACCGGACACCGTTCCGCAGGCATACCTGGGCGATGGCACCGCCCTCCATCTCCGTCAACAGGGGGGAGAAGGTACCCCGGATCCACTCCGCCCGCTGCCCCTTCACAGCAAACCAATCCCCGGTGGATACCCGGCCGGTGACGGCGGGATAGCCCAGGGAAGCAAGCAGCTCCGCACAGCGCTCCGGCTGCCAGGTGGGGAAGGCCACCTGATTCACCGTGGAGACCAGGCCGATGGGGTCCCCCACAGCGGTGGTGTCCACATCGTGCTGGACGAATTCCGACGCTACCACCAGCGTGCCGGTGGGCAGATCCGTGAAGCACCCGGCCACGCCGGCGTTGAGAATCAGATCCACGCCGTACCGCAGGCACAGCAGCTCCGCGGCCATGGCAGCGTTCACCTTGCTGACGCCGCCGGCACAGGCCAGAATGTCCGGGGCAATCTCAAATATGGGAACGCCGGAGACGGTCTCCAGCGGCGCCAGCTCCCGGGCGCCCGGCAGGGCATGGAGCTCCGACGGCATGGCGAATTGCAGGGCGATTTTCATGGATGATCCTCCTCTTGGACGTCAGGCAGCCGCTTGCCGCAGTGGCCGCAGAATGTATAGGAATCCCCCAGCTTGGCGCCGCAGTAGGGGCAGTAGCGCAGGGGCCCCTCCGGTCCGGACGTGTCCCCGGCCTCCGGGGGCTGGCCGCCGAAGCGCTGATTCAGCGGGTCCGGCTCCTCCTCGCCGTCCACGATGTCGAAGGCGGAGTACCGTTTTTTGCCCGCGGCGTTCTTGAAATTGTAGACGGCCTGGACGATGCCCACGATAACGAACAGCACGCCGAAGATGGAGAAGGAGATGGGCGCCCCCATGGAGGCGGCGGATACGGTCCAGAAGATGCCGAAGACCACAGCGATGACGGAGCCGAGGGCTCCCATGGCTGACGGCCCCCGGCCGGGCTTGATGTGTTTCACAGCGGGGCTTCCTCCTTCGGCATTTCTGTCACCGGTCGTCCACGGTCAGCTTCAGCACGTCCGGCCGGGCGTAGTGGCCGCAGCCGTCGAATTCCATCCGGCTCCGGGGCACCTGGGTCAGGTCCAGATCCGCACAGATGATGGCCTCCCGGTCCCAGACGGGCTGGGTCACATAGTGGCCGTAGGGATCCACCACGCAGCTGCCGCCCCGGCAGACGATATCCGGCAGGCGGCCGATCTCCTCCGGGCAGTGGAGCCCGGCGGGGTACATGTCCCGAGTGAAGACCATGTCGCAGTTGACGAAAAAGCAGTGCCCCTCGATGGCAATGTGACGGATGGTGGCCTGCCACTCCTCGTTGTCGTTGGTGTTGGGAGAGAGGTACAGGGTGATCCCCTTCTCGTACAGGGCGACCCGGGCCAGGGGCATATAGCTCTCCCAGCAGATCAGGCTGGCCATGGGACCCCAGGGCGTCTGCGCCACCGGGAAGTAATGCCGGTCCGCGTCACCCCACACCACCCGCTCCGCGCCGGTGGGCTTCAGCTTCCGGTGGACGGTGAGCAGTTCGCCCGCCGGGGAAAAGATCAGGTTGGTATTGTACAGCGTGGCGTTGACGGCGTCCCGCTCGGACACGCCGATACTCACGTAGGCCCGAGCCTCCCGGGCGGCCCGGCCCAGGATCTCTGTCTCCGGCCCAGGCACCAGGATGGAGTTGTCGTAGTACAGCCCCCAGTCCTTCCGGCCCGGGGCGGTCCGGCTGCCCACGGTGAAGCCGAAAGTCATGCCGTAGGGATAGCCGGGGATGAACAGCTCCGGGAACACGATCAGCTCCGCCTGCTCCGCAGCCGCGGCCCGGATCAGCTCCACCGCCTTCACGGTGCAGGCGGCTTTGTCAAACATCACTGGGGCGGCCTGGACCACCGCGATCCGGCAGGACTCCCGCAGATCCCGCATACACGATCACCTCGTTTCGAAGATTTCCGCTGGGTGTGTTTTGAGTATAGCATACCGCTGTGCCGGGGGCAAGGCTTTGCGGGGCATTTGCGCCCATTCGGGGCGGACGCTGCTCCCCTCGCGCTTTCCCAGGATCCCTGCTTCCGAAACGGGATGTTTGCAAAAGAACGGAGGGCAGGCCGGCGGCCTGCCCTCTCTGAATATGCGGAGATGCGGAATTTAGTTGCCCTTGACGATGGCGGCCGTGTCGGTGGCGATCATCAGCTCTTCATTGGTGGGGATCAGCAGGACCTTCACCTTGGAGTCGGCGGCGGAGATGACGGTTTCCTTGCCGCGGACGTCGTTGGCGGCGGGATCCAGCTTCACGCCCATATACTCCAGGCCGTCGCACACCATGGCGCGGATGCCCTTGTCGTTCTCGCCCACGCCGGCGGTGAAGATAATGGCGTCCACCCCGCCCATGGCGGCGGCGTAAGCGCCCACGTACTTCTTCACCTCGTAGGCGAACTTCTCCTCCGCCAGCTGGGCCCGTGCGTTGCCCTCTTCAGCGGCCTTCTCCAGGTCACGGAAGTCGGAGCTGACGCCGGACAGACCCTCTACGCCGGACTTCTTGTTGAGGATGTTCAGCATCTCGTCGATGTTCATGCCGTACTTGTTCATCAGGTACTGCAGGATGCCGGCGTCCAGGTCGCCGGAGCGGGTGCCCATGGGCAGGCCGGCCAGGGGAGTGAAGCCCATGGAGGTGTCCACGCTCTTGCCGCCGTCCACAGCGGCGATGGAGGAGCCGTTGCCCAGGTGGCAGGAGATCAGCTTCAGCTCCTCGGGCTTCTTGCCCAGCATGGCGGCAGCCCGGCCGGAGACATACTTGTGGGAGGTGCCGTGGAAGCCGTAGCGGCGAACCTTGTCCTTCTCATAGTATTCATAGGGCAGGGCGTACATATAGGCCTTGGCGGGCATCGTCTGGTGGAAGGCGGTGTCGAACACGGCCACCTGGGGCACGTCCTTGCCCATGACGGCGGTGCAGGCGTTGATGCCGGTGATGTTGGCGGGGTTGTGGAGGGGGGCCAGGGGGATGCACTCCTCCAGGGCCTTCATGACCTCATCGGTGATGAGCACAGAGCCGGCAAAGGCCTCGCCGCCATGGACTACCCGGTGGCCCACCGCATCGATCTCCTGCATGGAGCCGATGACGCCGTTGTCCTTGTCCACCAGAGCGTTCAGCACGGCCTGGATGGCCTCGGAATGGGTGGGCATGGCCACATCGACGGCGTCCAGCACCTGCTTGCCCTCCACCTGGGGCTTGTAGGTGAACTTGCCGTCGATGCCGATCCGTTCGCACAGGCCCTTGGCCAGCAGGGCGCCGGTCTCGGGATTCAGCAGCTGATACTTCAAGGAAGAGCTGCCAGCGTTGATAACCAGAATGTTCATGTTTACCGTCTCCTCTTTTTTGGAAATGCCCGTGGACATCCCCACATCGTATGAATTGCAGGCAGATGCCTGGCTGAAAGGGAACCCGTACCCCGGCGGGGCGGGTCCCGGCGCACTTCTCATTATACCAGAGATTTCCCCGGTTACAACCGGAATTTTGAACGAACCGGCGCTTTTTTGCCGGGGAAGTTCCGGCGCAGCGGCGTCTGCCCGCCGCAGAGCAGCCCGGAATCGGTCCGGCTGGACGTTTTCCGGAAAGTATGGTATGATCGAAAAAAAGCCCCATGCGGGCGGTATTGATAAAAAATTGACGAGACTGACACCGGACTGTAACTTTTTTGTCATTTGGAAGGGGAGAAATCCATGGGGGCCGCAGGTATAATCGTAGAATACAATCCGCTCCACAGCGGGCACCTGCGGCTTCTGGAGGCAGGCCGGGCGGCGCTGGGACCGGACACGGCCATGGTCTGCGTGATGAGCGGGAACTTCGTGCAGCGGGGGGACTTCGCCCTGCTGCGCAAACACGCCCGGGCCAGGGCCGCCGTGGAGAGCGGCGCGGACCTGGTGCTGGAGCTGCCCCTGCCCTGGGCGGTGTCCTCGGCGGAAGGATTTGCCGCCGGAGGCGTCCAGGCGCTGGCGGCCACCGGGGTTGTGGAGCACCTGCTGTTCGGCAGTGAGTGCGGCGATGTCTCCGCCCTGGAGCGGGTGGCCGCCGCGCTGCTGGCGCCGTCCTTCCGAGACCGGCTCCGAGAGGTGCTGCCTGGAGCGGTGAGCTTTGCCGCTGCCCGGCAGCGGGCGCTGACCGGCCTGCTGCCGGAGGAGGACGCCGCCCTGCTGGAGTCTCCCAACAACATTTTGGGCATCGAGTACTGCAAGGCCCTGCTGGGGCAGAACGCCCCCCTCCGGCCGGTGACCATCCGGAGGGAGGGCAGCGCCCACGACGGCGCCCTGGCGCCGGACACCCACCCCTCGGCCTCCGGCCTCCGGGCGCTGCTGCGGCAGGGGAAACGGAAGGAGGCCCTGTCCCTGCTGCCTCCGGCCATGGCCCGCGCTTATGAGCTGGAAGAGGCCGCCGGCCGGGCCCCGGTGTTCTGGGAGAACAGTCACCGGGCCATTCTGGCCCGGCTGCGGTCCATGACGGCGGCGGACTTTGCCGCCCTGGACCAGGGGCGGGAGGGCATTTGGAATCGACTGTACGACGCCTCCCGCGCTGCCGCCTCGCTGCCCGAACTGCTGGCCGCAGCCAAGACGAAGCGTTACGCCATGGCCCGCCTGCGGCGGATGGTGCTGTGGGCCTACCTGGGACTGACGCCCGGCGATATGCCGGAGCGGGTGCCCTATCTGCGGGTGCTGGCGGCCAATGGGACCGGTTGCCGACTGCTCTCCCGGATGCGGGAGGCGGCAGCCGTGCCGGTGTTGACCAGGCCGGCGCAGGTCCGGCGGTTGGGCCCGGAGGCCCGGCGCCTGTTTGAACTGGAGGTCCGCGCCACGGACCTGTATACCCTGGCGTATCCCCGCCTCTCCGCCGCCGGCGGCACGGAGTGGAGGGAAGGTCCCGTGATCTTAGGAGGGCCTGCGCCCTGCTGAGGAAAGGAGCAACCCCTATGAAACGGATGATCGCCCTGCTTTTGCTGCTGTGTATGCTGACAGCCTGCGTAGCCCCCGTTCCGGAGACGGAGGAGCCCACGGCTGCATCGCAGGAGATTGCCGTCCCGGAACAGAAGCAGCCGGACAGCGGCACGATGACGGGCGCGGCCACCTTCACTCAGGCTGCATCCGGGCCCTTGACCTACACGGTGGTTCTGAAGACGCTGGAGGACAGCGCCGCGGCGGCGGACGGCACGACTTTGGCTGTGCGCTCCTATGAGCTTCCGGAGATGACCGTGACCCTGCCGGACGGCACTGTGCTGACGGAGGCGGCCTCCCCGGCGGAGACGGCGGCCCTGGAGAGGGCGGAGGCCTTCAACAGCCGGTTCCGCGACTGGGCCGGGGCGGATGGCTTTGACGAGGTGACGGCCTGGGCAGAGGAGGAGCTGGCCTTTCGGACGGAGTCCGGTGGGAATTGGACACCCTACACGCTGGAGCTGGACTGTTCTGTCTATCAGACGGAGCAGATGGTGTGCATCCAGGCGGAGTATTACAGCTATACCGGCGGGGCCCACCCCAACACGGTACTGCTGGCCTGGAACTTCGACCTGATGACGGGCCAGTTCTTCGCACCTGAGATTCTGGCAGCGGACGGGCAGATATTTCTGGACGCGGTCCGGGACGAGATCATCCGCCAGATCGACATGACGCCGGAAGCCGCCGTGGAGGCTGGCTACTGGGAGGACTATCAGGACATTGCCGCAAACTGGAGCAGCTACGCGGTCTCCTTCAATGAGGAGGGGATGACGGTGGCCTTCTCCCCCTATGAGATTGCCTGTTACGCCATGGGGCCGCAGGAGTTCCGGCTGTCCTACGAGCAGCTGGCACCGCATTTGAACAGCCATGGCCGGGATCTGCTGGGGATCGGGAAGAATTGAGGAAAAAAAGCGCGCGCCGGGCAGGCGCGCGTTTTTTGTAATTGACATACCTAGAATTACTATGTATACTAAAGGCATAGTAATTCTAGGTATGTCGCCTGGACAGGAGGTGCCCGATGGCAAAAAAGCAGACCATGGACCACGCCCAGCTGCTGGTGCTGTCCCTGCTGGCGGGGGAGGATATGTACGGCTACCAGATGATCGTGGAGCTGGCCCGCAGATCCGACCACACCTTTGAGATGAAGGAGGGGACGCTGTACCCGGTGCTCCACGGCCTGGAGCGGGACGGGGCGGTGGAGGCGTATCAGCAGGAGGCCCCCACCGGCCGGATGCGGAAATACTACCGCCTTACCCGCCGGGGGGCGGCGGTGCTGCGGGAGGAGGCTGCCGCCTGGCAGACCTACTCCGGCGCGGTGAATGCGGTGCTCCGGGCCTGTCCGGGGCTGGACCCGGCATGATATGGACAGGCGGGATTATACGGACCGGGTGCTTTCGTCCCTGCGCCGTGTGACGGAGAAGGAGCAGGAGGCCATTCGGTCGGAGCTGGACGGCCACATCGAGGACCACATGGAGGCCCTGCGGGAGCTGGGGTATGACGAGGAGCTGGCAGAAGAGCGGGCCATCGCCGCCATGGGAGAGCCAGATGAGGTGGGACGGGAGCTGAACAAACAATACACCGGCTGGGGCTGGGTGCTGGTGAGCCGGGCGGCGGTGGTGCTGACAGTGGTGCTGTGCGCTCAGGCTCTGCTGGCCCTGGGAATATTGGGGATGGTTATTGATAGCATCTCCGCCCGTATTTATCCGAATGAACCGTCTGCATATACCGCTGTGGCAGCAACGGAGCGGTTGGATATCCGCATTCCAGTTGGAAACGACATCCTGCGGGTTTACCGGATCAGCATAGGGCAGGCGGATGATACCCCAGGTGTGTGGGAGGCGGAAGTTCAGCTGTGTGCGTATGATCGAATTCCCGGCGGCATTGTGTCCAGACGGCTGATGGAGCAAACCTGGCTGGAAACGCCGGGAGGAAGGAGAGACCCTCCGAAGGGAAGCGGACGGGGAAACTGGAGGGTAGAATATGGCTCCTGCTATGTGCGCCTCTCCCCGGAGGATACATACGTCGTACTGCGCTTTGAGGCATTTGACGAGCAGATCCGTCTGGAACTGCCCCTGCCGGAACAGGAGGGATTATGAGACGGAAAAAGCTGCCCTCCCGGAAACGGCAGGCCCTGTGGCGGGTGCTGCTGGCACTGGTGAGTTTGCTGCTTGTGGATCATATTTTTGGTATCGCCCTGCTCCCGATTCAGGCTGTCCGGCGGGAGGCGGAACATGAGGGGATCGGCAGGGCCTGGGTCGTTGAGCGGAAGTGGGAGCCGTCGCTCTATAAAACACATCTTTTCTACCTGATGGAAAACGAGCGCGCTGTGATGCTGGGAGATACCCATCTCAGTCCGCTGGGCTGGGAGACGATGTTCGGAGCTACGGTGGACTGCACCGGCGAGGAACCCATATATGCGGGCTATCATCAGATCAGCCATGATGACAAGGTACTGGGCTGCTATTTTGGACAGATCAATGACCCCGCAATCGAGACAGTGGTGATCAGCATTCAGCAGGAGGAGTACGACCAGGGAAAAGCGGTACGCAGTGAGCTTCGCCGCTTGACCGTGGAGCAGGAGGACTTTGTCACCGGACGGGACCGGACATTTTTCTGGATTATGGAGCCCCTGCCATTGGAACAGTCGCCGGAAGCGGTTTGCTATCCGGTCATGATTGCCTATGACGCGGAAGGAAGAATTGCGGCGGAGTTCGACATCGAATGTTGTACATACAGCGGCTACGGCTGAGAAGAAGGCACGCCTTTCGGCGTGCCTTCTTCTAGTATGCAAGCTGACATAACATATTCTCCGCGAACCGATCCGCCCGGTCCTGAATCCCCGGCAGGGCCAGGGCCTCGCCCTTGTCGTTGGCGGTCTCCAGCAGGCAGAAGTTCGCCGGCAGCCAGAAGCCTTTGTTCATGTTCATGGCTCCCGCCGCCTGACAGGCCACGATGTCCCCGCCGGAGTAGCCGGACACCACGATGGCGAACACCGCCTTGTCCGCAAAGGAGGTGGTGCGGTACAGGGCCGTCAGCCGGTTGATGGCTGCCGTCAGGTTGGCGGACAGAGCGTCGTTGTAATTGGGGCACAGCAGCACCAGCGCGTCCGCCTCCCGGATGGCGGGGTAGACCTCCTGGACCATGACGCCGCCATAGAAGCACCCGCCCTGTTCTCCGAAGTGGAGGCAGGTGGTGTAGGGGCAGCCGGCACAGTCCTCCAGCGTGCCGTTCCGCAGGCAGATCTCCGTGATGTCACAGCGTTCCTCCAGCCGGGTCCGCACCAGCCCCCACAGGGCCAGGGTGTTGGAGGTGGCCCGGCTGGAGGCGTGGAGGGCCAGCAGCTTCGGCCGCTCCAGCCGGGGGAGGGAGAAGGCCAGCACCCGCTCCACCAGATCCGCCGCCGCCAGATGGTAGGCCGCTTCCAAAGAACAGCCAGCGTTTCGGGCCTGGACCGTGAAGTTCCGCAGATCGCCAGTGCCTTCCACCAGAGGGCGGCCCACAAAGGCGCAGCCCGCAAGGTTGGCGGCCAGCACCAGGTCCCGGCCCGCTGCCTTGGTGTACAGATCGCCGGGGGCGTCCACCAGCACGCTCCCCACGCAGCGGTCCAGGCAGTTTGGATGGGTGCGGAGATGGGCCAGCAGGTCATAGAACCCGCGGTTCACGCCGCCTTCATCCAGGGAGATGACAAACAGGAGCCGCTGTCCCGTCAGCGGACCCTCCAGGCGGGACAGCACCTCTGCCTGCCGCCCCGCCAGGGCCGCCTCCAGCACTCCGGCGCACCGGGGGGAGAGCGCCCCGCCGGGGCGGATCACCGTCAGTTCTTCAGATATGCCGATCATCTCCTTCCTGCGTCCGGCTGCATTCCGGCCGAGCCCCCGCCCGGTGCGCGGGGCAAAGCGGCGTGCAGCGGCCGGTATGATGAAACGCAGCGGCAGCCGCCCGCTAAATGATCTCCCGCAGAAGCGTCTGGGTTTCCCGCAGCCGCTCGAACAGCGGCGTGGGCAAAGAGGCAGTCTCGATTTCCAGACCGGCGGCGGTTAAACGGTTGCGGACGCCGAACCAGATCCCCCCCAGAGCCACCGAGCTGCAATGCCAGCTCCGGCGGAGCGTCAGCAGCAGCTGCATGGCGCCGGAGGAAATGGCAGGGGCCACGTAGGGCTTGAAGCCCAGCTCCCGGATCCGCAGATTGGCGGTGGCCACCAGTTCCGTCAGCTCCCGGGAGAGGCCGTCATCATAATGGGAGAGGGAGTTGGCGATCACCAGCCCCTGACCGTGAGGACCATAGCTGCGGCCATCCAGCAGGAAGCTGCGGAACCGGGGATCCTGCTTGGCAAAATAGGCCGCACGGGCGTTCATGACCCCCAGTCCGAAGCCCTGGATCTGTTCCGCCCGAAGCCCCTGCCCGTCCCACTGGCCGTCGGGACCCTGGTTGGAGGCCAGATACGCCGCCTTGCACAGGGGATCCACCGGGTCGGACAGTACAATAAAGAGTCCCCGGAATCCCGCCTGCCGGGCCTGCCGGGCGTAGTCCTCCACCAGCGGCCGGTTGGCGCCGAACTGGGCCATCCGCACGTCCCGGACACCGCCTCCCACCGGAGGAACGCCGCGAGTGGCGGCGAAGAGGAACACATCACAGCGGAACAAGTCCCCGGCCGCTACCGGCTCCACTGCCGGAAGAGCGTCGTAGTCCCAGGGCCAGGATACCTGCTCCATCTCCGTGACCCAGCGGGCCACAGTCTTCTGATTCAGGTCGCAGATACCGATGCTCTCAATACAGTCGCCTCCCAGGAGCTTCAGCGCCGTCAAAAGGGTGCTGCCCACATCTCCTACCGCCAGCAGATTCACCCGCAGGCGGCTTGGCAGATGCATGGCGGGCGCCTTGGTAAAGTCAGCCCAGCGGGGGTGGCGGATGTTAACCGCCCGCAGCAGCCGGGCGTCGATGGTGTGCTGGAGGCGTTTGGGCAGGGAGGGGACCGGAACGCCCATCCGGGAGGGGTCCAGCCAGGTCACATCCTCCGTCTCCGCAGTGAGCTGCCGGGGGTCTGAGACGCAGAAAGAGGACCGGCTGCGAATCGGGTCCCGGTCGATGAGGAAGAGGCTGGGCGTCCCTGCGGAGGGACGCTTCGCCGGCTCCAGGGGGAGGTCCGGCAGCAGAGAGGCGAAGATGACCTCCCCGTGGCGGTAGTAATACATAAGGGCTCCTTTCGCCTGGATGGCGCGCCAGGCCCGCGGTCAGGATTGGAGGACGTTCCGCATCCGCAACAGCATCTCCAGGTCGTTCTGCAGAAATACGGAGGCAGGAAGACTGGGGTCATAGTGCATACAGCTGCCCTTGTCCGGGGAGAGGGGCAGGATCACCGCCTCACTGAGGCGGGAGAGGGTGAGGTTGCGGGCGTACCGCTCCCGGAAGGTGGTCTCCAGGGCCAGCAGGATGTCCCGGGCGTTCTCCAGGCAGGCACAGGAGAAACGGAACACCGCCTCCCGTCCGCACTCCCGGTAGAAGCGGGGGAAGGCGTAGGGCAGGATCAGGTTCACCGCTGGGGTCAGGCCGGGGACGGAGGGCTCCTCATGCCCCACAGTGTCGCCGCCGATGAAGGGGTACATGGTGGACTCCACAAACCAAGAACGCATATTCGGAATGAAATAGACGCTGTCCACACTGCGGCCCTTGGCGGCCATCAGATCCCGTCCGCGGCCGGACAGCAGGCCCACCAGCACCCGGTCGATGACCACACCCTCCTGCCGGAAGAGGGGATCCAGCGCCCGGATCCGGTTGCCGGAGTGGAGCAGGTCGTCCACCAGGATCACCGGCCGGCGGAAGGAGTGGATGGTGCGGATCTGGCTCTCCAGCGGCGCGTAGCCGGGGAAGTTCTCAATGTCGAAGGAGGTGAGGTCCCTGGCAAAGACCTTGTCGGTGTGGATGGTCTTGGTGACGGTGTTGGGGATAGCATTGCCCCGCAGGATCTTGCCGAAGGGTACGCACATCTTGGGACCCAGTACCCGGGGCACTGTGGGCTCCGCCGGGACGCCGTTCAGGTCCACGATCTTCCGCACCAGACGGTGGTAAATGACCTCCGCGTTCAGGGACAGGATCAGAGAACCCGGATACAGGCCGGTGAGAGCCCGCTGCATCCGGCAGTGGGCGGCGCGGACCGCCGCCAGCACGGTACGGTCGGAGGAGAAAGGCTCCTTCAGCGTGGTGGGGATGTTCTGCAGCAGTACGGAGGGAGAGCGCATATCCACCAGCAGCAGGGGCTTTGCGCTGGGCAGCTCCGCCGGGACAAAGCCTTGCCTCTCCAGCAGGTCCAGCGTCTCCTCCGACGCAGTGGCGTGCCACACGGCATAGCTGCAGTCCGCTCCCAGGGAGCGGGAGAGGGCCTCTGTCATCAGCAGCTGGCCCACATCATAGCTGCCGCTGGAGCCGCGGGCGGTGTAAAGTCCGGTGAGCAGCTGAACCCGCCCCGCCGTGTGCTTGCGGACATAGTCCGCCAGCTCCGTGTCCCCCAGGGCCTCATACAGCCCGCCGGAGTTCACGGTCCGCAGGGTCAGAAAACCCAGCACCCGGGGGCGGGATCCCGCGTCCCGCAGGATGCAGAGGCCGTCCCTGGGGTCGATCTCCGGCGGCTGCTCCCGCCCCTGAAGCGGTACCTCCGTCAACTCCTCCCACAGGTGCCGGTCCGGCTGGGAGATGTGGGAGAACTCCAGATCCCCCGCCCGGAGGATCCGCTTGTACTGGGGCTCCCGGAGATAGAGGCTGTTGCGGTAGATGAAGTCCTGTACCACCGGGTCAATGAGGGTGGAGATGTCCCGTCCCAGGTCGATGTTCTCCCGGATGCGGGTGGAGCTGATGTCTTCCAGATGGGTGGGCAGCTGCAGCTGGATGATGCGGCCGGAGATGCAGCCCAGATCTGCGTCGATCTCCCGTCCCTCCGCGTCGCTGGAGCGGCGGAAGACGATGTGGTTCATGGAGTGGACGGACCCCGGCACCGGTGCCGCCTTGTAGGAGGAGGCGTTGGCTACCACGTCCGAGCCCACCGCCAGGTACAGCTCCCGGCCGGAAAAGACCTCCCGCAGCCGGTCCAGGTCCTCCGGCGTGGCCAGGTTCACTGGGATGTCGTGGGGGAAGAGGTACACGTCGAACTCGTCCGCCACGGACATGCTGACGATCTGCCTCCGCACCAGGGAGGGCTGCGCCTTCTTGGACCAGGAGAACTCGTCGATGGCCAGATACACCTCCATCCCCAGGTCCCGGATCTCCTGGACGATACCCTTGTGGCTCAGGGAGAAGGGGTCGAAGGTGCCGGGAAAGAAGGCGGCCCTTGCCGGCATGTAGAAGGGGAAGTCTCCGCTTTCAATCTGATAGGAGACGATGAAGCGGTAGATGTGGGAGAGGGCGGCGGCGGTGTAGAAGAAGCTCAGCTCCTGTTCCGGCTGCTCTCCCAGCAGGAAGAGGATCTTCTTGGCCATCAGGGTGAAGAGGGCAGCCTTCCCCTCGTAGGAGAGGGTCTGTGAGGCGAAGATCCGCTCGCCCAGGATCTGCAGCGCCTCCTGCCGCACGCTCTGACGATAAGAGGCCAGGCCCTTCAACAGCAGGCCTGCCAGCCGCCGCCAGCGGCGTTCCAGTACCTCCCGGGACTCGTGGAACCGCTGGGCGTATACGGCGTAATGCTCCAGCATGGCGCCCACAGTGGCCAGGGCGGCGGCCACCACCACAGTGTTGGCGGAGGAGAGGAGGATCTGCATCTGATCCACGATCTCGTCCAGTTCCCTGGGCGTCAGCCACAGGGCAAACTGGCCCAGGTACTGGGGGATGTACTGGGAGATCTCCGTCTGCCCGGTCTCCAGCACCTTGGAAAGCTCCACGGCCACCTCGTTCCGGCGGTCCGGCGTCAGGGCCGGAGCAATGGCCAGCAGGGAAGCGCCCGCCAGCCGGCGGACCACGATATTCTCACTGACCTTCATCAGGTTGGAAAAGTGGGTGGCGATGTGGAGCACGTTGGCGCGGTCTCCCTGTTCCACCTGACCCAGCAGGTACTCCACGCCCACGGCCTTCAGAACCCAGTGGGTCGCAGTCTTCAGGTTGTCCAGAAACACATTGCTCACGACGTCCTGCCGGTCCAACAGGGACCGCTGGATGGAGACATCCAGGCCCAGCCGCTCTCCCAGGCGGGCCTGGAGAAACAGCAGCGGCGTGCTTCCCTGGCAATCCGCTGCCTCCACGGCGGCAGTGATGGCCGCGGCGTCCCGGCCATTGGGGTCCAGGGCCGTCAGCAGGTGGTGGAACAGCCGCAGGGCGGCGGCCTTCTGGGGCAGGCCGCCCCGTTCCAGCCACCAGACGGAAAAGCCGGTCAGCACGTGCAGATCCTCGGCGGATACCCGGTCCAGCGGCAGGCTCAGCACCGTGTCCAGCAGGGCAAAGGCCGCATCGGCGTCCACCAGTTCCGGGCGGCGGTAGTGGCGGAACAGCTCCCCGGCAAAGCGGGGGGCGTCGGCGTCGGAGCAGTTCATCAGCAGCGCGTCCGCCGCGGTCTTGGCCTGATAGCGGATCATGCTGATCTGCCGGGGCGTCAGCCGCCGGTCCGGGTCGATGAGCTTTTCCAGGTACTCCGCCCACAGCTGGAAGGGCAGGTCTTCCTCCGGGTCCGGCGGGGCGTCGGCCGGGGGCTCCTTCTGATAGCCCAGGCGGAAGGCGGCCAGGATGCGTCCGATGAGGGCGGCGGCCCGGCGGCGGATGTCTCCGTCCGGGATCAGCAGCAGCTCGTACAGAAAGTCCAGGGTCTGCTGCTTCTGGGAGGCGTTCCAGTAGGTGAAATACTCCTCAAAAATGGAGACGTATGCCTGGAGCCGGGCGGGGTTCTTTTCGCCCCGGGCGGCCTCCAGAGTGTTGCCGAAGAGCTGCTCATGGCCCAGCCGGTGCATCAGGCGGATATTGTGGTCCACGGCGGTACGCCGCAGAGCGGTCACCACCTCGTCCGTGTTCAGCAGGGCAGCATTTTTGGCCGGGCGGGCGGGGCCGCCGGCGGTGCGGAGGGTGGTGTCCACCCCAAAGGAGATGAGATAGTCCTCAAAGTCCCGCAGCTTGGCGTAGACATAGCGGTAGCGCAGGCGCTTGGCATCGTCCACATTGTCCAGCTTGCTGAGGATGACGTCAAAGGCCTCCTGCAGGGAGTAGAGGCAGGGGATCTCCCGGCGGTCCTCCCCATAGGTCTGCTTCACCCGGAAGTCCGCGTACACCAGCGTCAGGGACTCCGAGGACAGGTTCTCGATCTCCAAATCCCAGACGGAGTGGTTGGCCGCGATGTGGCCCAGGGCCGTCAGTCCCCGGCGGGTGAACCACTGGTCGGTGTAGTAATAGTGCAGGTAGGGCACCCGTTCCCCGGGCTTGCAGCCGAATTTGCCCAGGTCGTGGCCCAGGGCGGCTCCGGAGATCAGCCCCAGGTCGATGAGTCCGCCGGAGGCGCAGAAGGCCCGGGCCACCCGCATGGACACATAGTGGACGCCGGCGATGTGCTCCAGGGTGCGGAAGGACGTGACCTCCCGGCTCAGGCGGAGCATCTCATAGATGTATTCCTCCCGGAACCGGTAGCAGAAGCGGCGGTACTCCTCCGCCACACCGCTGTGGGAGAGTTCCTCCTCCGTGCAGAATTCAAAGTCCAGCCAGAAGTCAAAGGGCAGGCAGGTCCGCTCCGCGTCAAACAGGACCTGGAGCAGCTGCAGAAAGCACAGCGCTCCATCCCACTGGGCGGAGGTATGTCCGGGGTCCGACGCCGGATACAACAGCGCCCGGGCCACCTGGTAGGCGTAGGACAGCCATCCCTCAGCGGGATCCGGCGCCACCTGGTCCAGCAGGGGGCGGAAGGCCGCCAGGGCGTCGGCGCAGGAGATCCGGCCCCGGATGGGCACCAGATCCCGAAGCAGCTGGTGCCAGTCGGCGCCGCCGAAGATACGCTCCGCGTCGGCGCGGGCCATTCCCAGCTTCTGAAGAAACGCGGGCGATTCAAAGGCCTCCGCCGCCTGAATATGCAGGGGCTTTCCCAGTTGTCGTTCCATGGGTATCGTCTCCCTTTTCCTCTGGTGTCGTTTTTTTTCAGTATATCGCATTTGTGGGCCGGAAGGAAGAGAAATCTCAGGGGCCGTGTCAAAAAAGCGGTCCCCGCCCCGATGGGCGGAGACCGCGGAAACGCTCACTGCGTAAAATGTGTGTGGTTGAAGATGTGGTCCTCACAGAAGCAGTGGTAGCCTGCGCACTTGGAGCAATAGCGGAACTGCAGGTCCGGAAAGTCCGTATCTGTGCGGCCGCAGACCTCGCACTTGTGGCGGTAGCCCTGCTGCTGGGCCTTCTTCCGCTGCTGCTTCACTGCGGACTTGAACTGGATGGTCTGGTGGGAGTTCTGATGGCGGACGGCAAAGCCGAACTCCCGCAGAAGGTCCCCGATCCTGTCCCAGAAGAACACCAGATACACCAGCCAGACGGCCAGCAGCTGGGGCAGTGTGAACAGCGCCGCCCACATGCCGGAACGGAGCAGGTCATACAGGGTCAGCAGCACATACAACGCCGCCAGCCACTTGGCCTTGACTGGCAGGATCAGATAGACGCGGATCAGCGCGTCAGGGTACAGGGTAGCAAAGGCCAGGAACAGGATCTGGTTGAGATTGCCGCTGCTGACAACGGGAAGCGGGGACCACAGTATGCTGATCATGCCGAATACCACCATCAGCACGGCGCAGGCCAGATAGAACAGGGTGAACTTGGCGGTGCCCCAGTACTCCTCAATGGAGGTGCCGATGAAGTAGTAGAAGGACAGGCTGATGAAGATCCAGAACAGAGAGCCGTTGGTGGGCAGGAACATCCAGGTGACCAGCCGCCACAGCTCTCCCTGCAGAACGAGCTCTGCGTTGAAGTACAGCATATAGCTGGCATAGCCATTGGAGAACAGGTCCAGCACAAATACCGCGGCCATGATCCCCACCAGAAACTTCATCAGGTTCGGAATGCCGAAGCGGGGATGCTGCAGGCAAAAGCGGTCCACGCTGTCGCAGAGTTTTCTCACGGTGAAGCCCTCCAGAACATTTCAAATATACAAGCGATATCCATTATACCCGATCAGAGGAAAAAAGTCATGTATAATTTTTGAACAGGCGGAACATCTGCGCAGTTTTCCGACGGGGTGACGGATTTCTCCGCAAAACCGGAAAAACCGTATTGACAAACGGGAAAAACCTGATAAGATAATAGGGACAATTTTATTACCCTTATCAAGAGTGGCGGAGGGAACGGCCCGATGAACCCACGGCAACCTGCTTATGACAAGGTGCCAAATCCGGCGGTGATCGACAGATGAGGAGCAAGCAACCGATCCGTTTGTGCGTTTCGCCGTCGAAACGCACATTTTTTTCGCCCCTTGATGAGGTCAGTGCTCAGAAAGGAACCTGTACTATGGCAAGACACTATCTCTTCACCTCCGAATCCGTCACGGAGGGCCACCCCGACAAGGTCTGCGACCAGATCTCCGACGCCGTCCTGGACGCCATTCTGGAGCAGGACCCCAACGGCCGCGTGGCCTGCGAGACCACGGCCTGCACCGGATTGATCCACGTGATGGGCGAGATCACCACCAGCTGCTATGTGGACATCGCCCACATCGCCCGGGAGGTGGTCCGGGACATTGGCTATGACCGGGGCAAGTACGGCTTTGACTGCGACACCTGTGCTGTGGTTACCTCCATCGACGAGCAGTCCGCCGACATCGCCATGGGCGTGGACAAATCCCTGGAGAACAAGGAGGGCACCGACAGCGAGCTGAGCAACGGCGCCGGTGACCAGGGCATGATGTTCGGCTACGCCTGCGACGAGACGCCGGAACTGATGCCCCTGCCCCTGTCCCTGGCACAGAAGCTGTGCAAGCGCATGGCGGAGGTCCGCAAGAGCGGCCAGGTGCCCTATATGCGGCCCGACGGCAAGAGTCAGGTCACCGTGGAGTATGACGAGCACAACCGCCCTGTCCGGGTGGATACGGTGGTCATCTCCACCCAACACGACCCCGACGTCTCCCTGGAGCAGATCCGGAAGGACATGATCGAGCAGGTGGCCAAGGCCGTGATCCCCGCGGACATGCTGGACGAGAGCACAAAGTATTACGTGAACCCTACCGGCCGTTTCGTCAAGGGCGGCCCGGCGGCGGATTCCGGCCTCACCGGCCGGAAGATCATCGTGGATACCTACGGCGGCAGCGCCCCCCACGGCGGCGGCTGCTTTTCCGGCAAGGATCCCACCAAGGTGGACCGCTCCGCGGCCTACGCCGCCCGGTACGTGGCCAAGAACATCGTGGCCGCGGGCCTTGCCCGCCGCTGCCAGGTGCAGTTGGCCTACGCCATCGGCGTGGCCCAGCCGGTGAGTGTGCTGGTGGACACTTTCGGCACCGGTACGGTGGGAGACGACAGGCTGGAGACTGCCGTCCGCAAGGTGTTTGACCTGCGGCCCACGGCCATCATCCGGGACCTGGACCTGCGCAAGCCCATCTACCGCAAGCTGGCGGCCTACGGCCACATGGGCCGGGAGGACTTGGGCGTGACCTGGGAGAAAACTGACCGCACGGAGGCTCTGAAGGCCGCCGCAGAGGCGTGAAGCCTTTTCCAAAACTGAATCAAACGGTATGATACAGGCGGCGCCGCTGATTTTCAGCAGCGCCGCCTTTTCCGCTCAAAGCTCCATGGACAAATATACCATGTCCGACAAAAGCCGCCCCCCTTCGTATATGGGGTGGTCGTAAAATTGAAGGAAGAAATTGGGGACCCGGTGGCTTTCCCGGAACCCGCAGGCCCGGTAGAAGGGGAGGGTGAGGGCACTGTCCCCGGTGCCCACCAGGAGGCATGTCCCTCCGGCGGTCCGGCAGGCGCCGGCCACATGCCGAACCATGGCCCGGCCGTAGCCCTGGCGCTGAAAGGCCGGCTCCACGGCCAGATTTTTGATCTCGAACACGCCCGGCGCCTCCTTGGTCACCACGCATACGGCGCGAAGTCCGCCATCGTACAGCGCCAACAGCGTTCCGCGGTCCAGATAGCGGTCGATCATGTCCTCCTGTTCGTCTCCCAGCAGCAGGAGGGGGAGAAAGTCCCGCTTGCCCGACTCGATTCTGCGAATATCCATGCCTGCGCCTCCCTGTCTCTGATACGGGTAGAAGAGCACATTTCCTCCGGATTGTCAAGTCCGGGGTGCCGTAATTTGTCTAAAAGAGTCCGAATGTGTCGAATCTATTTCAAAAACCTGCGATTTTTGATATGCTATGTATGAATTGAAGAGGAGAGGAGACGGTTTCGGATGGATGAAGATATCCTGCGGACAGTGGAAAAAATCAGTGGGAAACTGAGCCGGGACTGCTATTACGACCTGTGCTGCCTGGTCAAGGCTGCCATCCCCCGTATGCCGGGCACCTTCTCCATGGAGACGCTGTATCCGGAGGCGCAGAGATACAGTGAAAAGGAAAAGGACACCCTGGCAAAGGCCCTCTCCCGGGCGGCGGAGGACATCTGGGACTGCGGAGACCGGGCGGAGCTGCAGAAGCTCTTTCAACGCGTGCTGTGGGAAAAGCCCACGCCGAAGGATCTGGTCCGGGTGCTGGCCTTGTCGGTCTGGCGCCGGCGCAAGGCGGTGCGGCCGCAGGTGCGCTATCAGGTTCTGGAGACCCGGCACCCCCGGCGATTCGGATTCAGCGGCGAATCCTGGGAACCGGAGCGACATCTGGTGGTCCTGCTGCCGGGAAGGGAACAGGCAGAGGTAGAGCAGCTGGTGCGCAGACTGAATCAGCGGCAGATCCCTATCCAGGAGGCGGAGGAGCGTTTTCTGAATGGGGAAGATCTGCTGCCGGTCCTTTGAACAGAGGAGGAGCCTCCCGTGGGAGGCTCCTCCTCTGCTTTGCGCCGGGTGTGTTACAGGAACTGCTTCATCTGGGCGGCGTTGGCTTCCTCGGTGTGCAGCAGCCGCTCCGCGAGATTTCGGATCTCGCGGTTTCCACCGGCGTAGTCCCCCAGATGCCGGGTACTTTTGGTGGCCCCCATGGTGTTTCCCTGAATGACCATCTCCGCGATGTTGGATGCAGAGGGGTCTGCCAGCGTTTTGAAAGTGGACATGACCTCTGCGGACACCTTGGCCAGAAGGCCTGGGTCCCTGGGCTCCTCTCCCAGAGACCGGAGCAGGCGCTCCGCCTGATCCGCGATCTGGCGGTACTCGGCGCCCTGCTGGCTCAGAACCCGCCGCAGGCTGTCATCCCGGACCTGCCCGTCCAGGCTGTTCAGCCCCTCAATGCCCATCTCCGCCGTCTCATGGACGTATTGGAGCAGCTCGATATCGTTCATATTGGATCACCTCGCTCCTAGTATGCCCGGCTTTTCCGGGAAAAGACGTTGACCTTCCCGGGGAAATCGGGTACAATAGCTCCGTGTAAGAGCCCCAGATTCTGGGGGGAGGGCGCCGGAGTTTCCGCGCCGCAGACTGAAGAGAGGCGCCGGAGGGCGCAAGGAGGCTGTCTATGCCCAGCATTTCCGTCATTGTGCCTGTCTATCAGGCGGAGAAATTTCTCAGAGACTGCGTGGAGAGCGTACGGCGGCAGACCTTTTCCGACTGGGAGCTGCTGCTGGTGGATGACGGCTGCACCGACGGCTCCCCGGCTCTCTGCGATGAGCTGGCCCGGGAGGATGACCGCATCCGGGTGTTCCACAAGGAGCGCAACAGCGGCGTCAGCGAGACCCGGAATGTGGGCCTTGACCATGTCCGGGGGACCTATATCGCCTTTCTGGACTCCGACGATCAGTACGAGCCCCAGTGCCTGGAGACGCTGTGGAACCTGCGGGAGCGGGCCGGGGCGGATACCGCCGCCTGTGCGCACCTGAACCTGTGGCCTGATGGCAGCGAGACGCCGGAGCCGGTGCTGCCCGCCGGGATCTACGACGCCGACGCTATCCGGGAGAAAATCGTCAATCCCCTGCTGGGGGACCGGCTGGCCCAGCCGGTGTTCAATGGATTCATCTGGCGCTATCTGTTCTCCGCAGAGATTTTTGACAGACTCCATCTCCGCTATGAGGGCGCCTATCTAGAAGACGAGCTGTTCCTGATGGAGTATTTCTGCAACGCCCGGCGCCTGGCGGTGACGGAGACGCCCCTGTACCGCTATCTCCAGAATCCGGCCTCCGCCACCCACAAGTATATGAAGGACTTCCAGCAGGTCTTCGGCCGCTTCATGGAGCGGAAGGAGGACTTGGCCGCCCGGTATGGCCTGACGCCCGGCCGCCCCCAGTGGCGGGAGAACTCCAACTGGGCCGGGCTGTTGATCGCCATCGGCAACGAGTACGCCCCGGGCAATCCCAAGACCCTCCGGCAGCGGCAGGAGACCATCCAGGCCTTGTGCGCGCGGCCGGATATGGCCCACGCCATCCGGACGCTGTCGCCCGCCGGCATGAGCCGCAACAAGCAGCTGGCAGCAAAGCTGGTGCGGGGGGGCCGCTTCTGGCTGCTCTCCCAGCTGTACCGGATCAAAAACCGCATCTGAAGAAACGAGGTTTCCCTGCATGAGCATTCTCCGCGAAAGCTATCTGTATCACCTCTGGGCGGTGCTGTGCACCGTCTACTATGACAGCGCCGTCCACCGCTGCCTGGTGCGCATGGGCGCCTGGTGCAACCGCCAGATCGACGAGAGCCGTGTTCTCCGGGTCCTGTGTCGGGAGGGCGTTGCGGCCCGGGCCTGGGAGGAGAGCATCCTCTGCCGGCTGCTGACGGGCCTCATCAACCTGCCTGCCTGGCTGCTCCACAAGCTGTACCTTGCCTTGCGGGCTACGTTTGATGACAGCGTTTTCTCCCGTCTGGCCTTTGAGATGGGACATGAGACCGCCATCGCCCAATCCTGGCTCATCATGCTATTGTGGGTGATTCCCTTCTCTCATTGGAACAACGCATATAGTATGCTGGGCTTTGCCGCCCTGCTGGTGCTGTTCTATGCCGGGGCCATGTCCCGGCGGGACTTCCGGCTGGACGTGAGGCACATCGGGTTCTATCCGGTGGTGCTGTTCGGAGCCATGTTCCTGGCGGTGCTGTTCTCCTATGAGCCCTCCGCCTCCTTCCGCTTCCTGCTCTACCATATCTCCGCAGCGATGTGCGTGCTGGTGACGGTCAGCGCTGTCCGGGGCACAGAGGATTTGAAGCGGCTGGCCGCCGGCGGTGGGGTCTGTGTGCTGGTGTCCTCGCTGTACGGTGTGTACCAACGGATCCAGGGCGTGGAGGTCAACGAGTCCTATGTGGACCTGGAGGTCAACGCCGGTATGCCCGGCCGGGTGGAGTCCTATTTCGACAACCCCAACACCTTTGCAGAGGTGCTGATCCTCCTGCTGCCCCTGGTACTGGCGCTGATCCTCTGCTCCAAGCGGGGCATCTCCCGCGTGACGGCCTGCGGCGTGTTTGCCGTGGGTGTGCTGGCTCTGGGCATGACCTACTCCCGGGCCAGCTGGGTTGGCATGGCCTGTGCCATGGTGGTGCTGGTGTTTTTGTGGAAGCCCAAGCTGATCCCCGCCTTCGCGGTGCTGTGCGTGGTGATGGTCCCCTTCCTGCCGGACACCATCTGGCACCGGGTCCTGACGATCTTCAATCCGGCGGATACCTCCACTGCCAGCCGCATCCCCTTGTATCAGGCGGCACTGGAGGTCATCCGGACGTCTCCCGTCTCCGGCGCGGGTCTGGGCACCGCCGCCGTGCAGGACTACATCAGCGACTTCAACCTCTACCACGCAGAAGCGCCCTTCGTTCATGCCCACAACTTCTACCTGCAGGTATGGATCGAGGCGGGACTGCTGGGGTTCCTGGGCTTTGTGGGCTCCATGCTGTGGAACATCAAAAAGGCGGCCCGCACGGTCCGGCACTGCGCCCCCTCTGCCGCCCGCACCATCACCTGTGCCGGAGCGGCGGCTCTGTGCGGCGCCATGGTGTGCGGTCTGGCGGATTACCTGTGGAACTATCCCCGGGTGATGTGCATTTTCTGGTTCGTGTTCGCGCTGACCATCGCGGGGATCAAGGTCTGCCGCCGGGAGACGGAGGCGGCCTGATGGAGGAGAGAAACTGCCCGATGGAAGATCCATTCGCATTTTTGACCCTGAACTTTCTGAAGAAGTCGGAGATTTTTCCCGGCTCCCTCGGCACCTTCCGCTACCGCTTCCAGCGGATGGGAAAGGTGAACGATGGCACCGTCCAGGCCTGGGTCTATGAGAACATCTGCTTTGAAAAGGCCCAGCACATTGAGACGGAGACCTTCCCCTGGACAGAGGAGGGCATGGCATCCCTGCGCTCCTGGCTGAACGAGCGCCTGCGGGAACGGGGAAGCGAGCTCTACCGGGTCTGGGGAGGCCGATAAAAAACAACAGCATACTGTAAGGCAGCCCGCGGAGGGATTCTCCGCGGGCTGCCTTTTTGCGCAATTCGGAACTTTTTTGGAAAGCATCTCCATAGGCGGAACATATCCGACGCCATTTTGGGTATGCTTACAAAAAATACCCGCGTCTGTGCGGGCGGATTTGGGAGGAGTCAAGATGGAAGAAATCACGCTCACAGGACAGTCTATCTCCGCGTTCCGGGAATTTCTGGTGGAAAACGAGAAGGCCCGTGCCACAGTGGAAAAATACGTGCAGGAGGCGGAACAGCTGCGACTGGCTCTGTGCGGCGCCCCGGTGACCAAGGCGGGTGTTCTGGCATACCGGGAGCGCCTGCAGCAGCAGTACAGGGCTCTGACGGTCAACAACAAGCTCTCTGCTGTGAACGCGTATCTGCGGTTCTGCGGAGCGGAGCGCTGCGAGGTGAAGTTGCTGAAGGTTCAGCGGCGGGCGTTTCGGGAGGAGCAGCGGGACCTGACGGAGTCGGAGTACCGCCGGCTGCTCTCCATTGCCAAGGGGCGCAAGAACCAGCGGCTGTACCACGCGATGCTAACGATCTGCGCCACCGGTATCCGGGTGAGCGAACTGCGCTTCATCACGGCGGAGGCCCTGCGTGCTGGCCGGACGGAGATCCGGCTGAAGGGAAAGTGCCGGACCGTCCTGCTGCCGCAGGAACTGGCGGAACGCCTGCGGCGGTATGCCAGGGCGCAGGATATCCAGGAGGGGCCCCTGTTCCGCACCCGCACCGGGCGGCCCCTGGACCGCAGCAACATCTGGCATGAAATGAAAACCCTCTGCCGGGAGGCCGGCGTGATGCCGGAAAAGGTATTCCCGCACAATCTGCGGCACCTGTTCGCCAAGTGCTTTTATGAACAGGAGAAGGATCTGGCGCATCTGGCGGACCTTCTGGGCCATTCCTCCATTGAGACAACCCGGATTTATGTGGCAGTGAGCGCCAGGGCCCATGAACAGATTCTGGAAAAAATGCGGCTGATCGTTTAACAACAAAACAATGATTCTGTTGTAAATCGACAAAGCTCTCTCCACTACATACATTGGAATATAGTTAGTATAAAACAAAAAAACCACAAAAGCAATGTCCTTTTTTGCGGTTTGGATTTTTTGAGGATTCCAATTTTGCGGCCCAAAAGGGAAAGGAGCCGTTTCGGCCAAAACCGACTCTTCGTGCTCTGGCACCGTATTTCCAGCCGATGACAGGTTTACAACAGAATCATTGTTCTGTTGTAAATCGGAAAGAGATGGATACGGAGGAGATATTTGGAAAGCATTCAGACAGTGAAAGCGGCTTTGGAGAGGAGAGAATGCCCAATGCGTGAGGCGATGGAAACGGCACTACAGGACAGGACCGCGGCGCCGGCGGAGCTGACAGTTACCTGGGAAGAAGTCTGCCGGTATCTGGACAGCTTGGTGGCCCGGGGCCGCCGGCGGGAGACGATCCAGGTCTACCGCCCCAAGCTGGAGGCGTTTTACCACTTTCTTCCGGAGGACAAGCGGGTGGCTGCAGACACACTGGAGCTCTGGCGCGCCGCCTTGCTGCGGGAAGGCTACTCGCCCGGTACAGCCAACACCCATGTGTCCGCCGCCAATGGGCTGCTGGCCTATCTGGGGCGGCGGGATCTGCAGCTGATCGGCCAGCTGGACACCGAAGAGGAGATCCAGCCGGAGTTGAGCCGGACTGAGTATCTGCGCCTGCTGGCCACAGCCCGGAATCTGGGCCGGGAGCGTACGTATCTGATGGTGAAGGTCTTTGCCCTGACAGGGATCCGCGTAAGTGAGCTGAACCGGGTGATGGTCCGGGCGGTGGAGGAGGGACGTGTTCTGACCGCCTGTGACGGCAGAGCGCAGTACGTCCTGATTCCTGCCTGTCTGCAGAAGGAGTTGGCAGTCTATCTCCGGCGGGTGGGGATCACTGCGGGGCCGGTATTCGTCACCCGAAGCGGCCGCCCCATGCGGAGGACCCAGGTGAGCGGAGAGATCCGGACTCTGTGCAGGGATGCCCGGGTGGATGGGGACAAGAGCAACCCCCGCTGTCTGCGCAGGCTGTATCAGGTCACGCAGGAACGCATTCGGGACAGTGTACAGATACTGGCCGAGCAGGCCCACGAGCGGATGCTGGAAGAGGAGCAGCTGACTGTGGGCTGGGAGCAGGGCAGCTGAGTCCTGCCCAGCCGACGCAGCAGGGGCGTGGACGATAGGGACGCACTGGATATGTGTGTGAACAATTTTTCAATGAGGTGAGGGGTTATGCTGTATCGAGGCAAGAGAGTCCGGGAGCGGGGGCGGCTCCCAAAGGGAAAGTTTCCGAAGAAGGGAGGCCGGCGGCTGGTCAGCGGGCTGCTGGCACTGGTACTGTGTCTGACCCTGGTGCCTGTGATTTACGCAGATACGGTGGTGACGGTGACAAGCTGGTATGCCGCCGGGGCATTTGAAGAGAACACGCTCTACTGGGTGGATAACAACAATGAGGACGGAGTGCGTCCCGGGGCGAATACGTATCAGCCGTCGCTGTGGTTCCGGATCGACAACGGGGAATGGATTGAGCTGAAAGGCGGGGAGGACTCGACGCTCTCCGGGGTGGGCCTGTCCGCTATGCCGAAAATGACGGTGGCCGACAACGGGAACAACACCTATACGGTCTCCGTCCCGACCGGCGTGTTGCCGGAAGCGATCGAAACCACAACATCCGATGGCTACGGCGGGGAGACCTCAACAGAATCCCGTGTAGAGTGGATCATGGGACCGTCCGAAGGGGTTGACGGCTACAGCCCGGTAGAGGTCAACAACGGCAATGTGTCGGAATATCCCTCCGCCGGGGACAACTACGGCTGGTACTATGTGCTGGAGGACGAATTCAACTTCCGCGTTCAGCTCCGCTGGGGTAATCTGGGCGGCGCGGAAGGCATCGCAGAAGCCATTTACAACAGCTTTGACTTCGTGGTGGACACCAACTATACGGCAAGCTCCCTCCGCCGGCTGCTGGCAGAGATGAAGGATCAGATGAAGATAGAAGAGGACCCTGATGGAGACCCGGACAACCCCACCAGCGGCACCGTCACCGTCAGCGGTCTGTGGAAGTACAACCTGGACGGCAGCCGGATCAACTACTCGGTAGAGGAGACCAGGGAGGGAGACGGAAAAGGCGACGGCCGGCTGGACGCCGCCGACGGCATCGCGGCGGGTGCCCTGCCCGAGGGCGACTACTTCCAGATCTCCTACGACAACTCCAGCACGCCCAACGTGGGCACAGAGGTGGGGAAGCTCTATGACGGCGGCAGCCTGTACCTGACGCTCACGGGCGTAAAGGATTATCAGGCCTCCAAAGTCTGGGAGGACGCGGCGGATCCGGATCACCGCCCGGCAGGTGAACTCCAGCTGTGGCGTTACCGAGCCGGGCAGAGCTACACAACGGCCGCGCCCGTCCGGGATGATGGGGGCAGCATTCTGACGGTCCCGCTCAACGGGCAGGAGAAACAGGACATTCAGTTTGCAGAGCTGCCCAAGTACGACTCGGAGGGCTACGAGTATATCTATGTGGTCCGAGAGTATCTCACTGGTGAGCATGCGGGGGACTACACCCAGGTATTCGGCGCGGTGGGGGAAGACGGCGGCGTGACGGACATCATCTGGGCGCTGGACGAGGATTCCGGTACGCTGAAAAAACTGACCAGCGAGGATGCAGACTTTGCACGGGAGACGAACAATACATACCTCTACAACGGGGGAACCCTTTCCAACAAGCTCTCCGGCACGGTGACGGTTAATGCGACCAAGATCTGGAAAGCGGCGGCTTTCCAGTCGGCGCTGGAGGATGTCCGGGTGGAGCTGACGCTCCAGGCCCGGCCGGTGGGCAGTGAGGACCCCTGGGAAGACACGGAGATCACCGAAACGCTGGGAACGGAGGAAACGGGAAAATTTACGGCGGAGAACCTGGGCGGCCTGTCCGTCAGCGCCAGCGCGCCCAAATACGACAACCAGGGCCGGGAGCTGGAGTACCGCTGGGTGGAGTCGGCGGTTTACCAGGGCGAGAATGAAACAAATCTTCTGGACAACAACTCGTTTACCCTGTCCGGCGGCGGCAGCCGGGGAGATGCAAAGTACCGTGTGACCGATGTGGAGAACGGCAACACCACCGAGATCACCAATGCCGTCAGCAACCAGATAGATTATACGGTGGAAAAGAAGTGGGAAAGCGGCGTCCAGGAGGGGCCGGTGACCTTCGCCCTGTACCGTACCATCGGCGAACAGTCTCTGACAGAAACATGCAAGGTTCTTACCTTTACAATGGATGCAGGTGGGACCGTCAATGTTGATTTCACGAAGGAAAACGCATTCATAGATGCGATCGACGGTGAAATTTCCATTCAGGTTTCTGAGGCCTGGAAAGCCCTGCTCCAGAACCTCCCAGAGTATGACGAAGAGGGGCGCCGGTATGAATACCTGATCCTGGAGGAGAACGGGAACCCCACCTATGAAACCTCCATCGACAGCAGCACCGGAGACTATACGACCATCGTCACCAACGGCCCGGGAGGAAGCCATCGGATCCTGGTCCAGAAGAACTGGGTGGACGACAGCGACGCCGCCCACCGGGAGCCAGTGGAAGTGACGGTGTATAGCAAAGAAGGAGATCAGGCGATTACCTTCGTCACGCTGGGCGAATCCCAGGAGGACGGAGATCCCATCTGGTACGCATGGGCCGGCATTGGAGAACTTACGCCGGACCAGGTCTACATCCGGGAGACCAAAATCGGAGCGACTGCGGTTCTTGGAACCGAAGGCGCCCCGACCGAGGGAGAGATCAACGCTCCCGGAATCACCCGCGACACTGTCCCCGGCAAAAACCATGCCTATGAAGCTACATACGACCGCGAGGAGATCGCGGGTGAGACGGTCTGCACCGTCACCAACCGCCGGCTGGGCAATGTGGACCTGACCGTCACCAAGGACTGGCGGGACGGCGGCGGAGACGGCGTGGGGGAACTCCAGGCAGCCCTGGAGAACACCTCCGGCCTCACTCTGGCCGTGAAGCTGAAGATCGCCGCCAGCGATGATACGGAAGGACAATTTAAAATCTATCAGAAAGATGGATTTGGCTATGTGAACCTGGGCGGCGGGGATGTACAGATTCAAGACAGAAGCGAAAGACGGGTTTCCTCTATTCAGCCGATTCTCACGGCAGATACGAAGTCCAACTCCCTTGACTTCTGGAACCTTCCCAAGTACGACACCAACGGCACAGTGGTGCGCTATACCGTGGAGGAGGTCTGGCTGGACGGCGGCAATGAGATCACGCTGGATCAGCTGCGGACCATTTCTCCGGAGGTCTATGCCCTGTGGAATACATACACAAGCTCTGTAAAGGAAGAATCCTATACGGCAAATGACGGTGAAAACAAGAATGACGAGCAGAAGATCACCCTCACCAACAAACGCACCGGCGTAACGGACGCTGTCTGGTACAAGCAGTGGTACGACATCTATATGTATGGCTCCGGCAGTCGTCCGGACATCTATCTGGACATTTACCGGACTGTGCATACCTCTGCTGCTGAGGACGGGATCGAAACCGAACTGATCTATCCCAGCTACCGCTGGACAAACGAGGGCCTGCTCCCGCCGGAGACGGAGGCGCCGTCCGAGGGAGCAGGCGATCCCGCGGGTGAGGAGCCCGGCACCGCCTCCGGGGATAACGGATCTGCGGACCGGCAGTATTTCTGGCGGGCCGAGCTGGAGAACTTGCCCAAGTATGACGACTGGGGTTACAAGATCACTTACTCCGCGGTGGAGCGCACCAGTGTAAACGCCTCCGACTTTGACTACGCCATTGCGGAGTACTGGACGGGTGAAACTTGTCTGGGCACGCGTGACGAAGCTGACCCGGGGATGGAGGCGGCTTACGAAGCGCAGACCACGAACCTGGACGGCGTCAACCCACCAGTGTCTCAGGATGCCAGCAGTTCTTACGCCAAATATGCCCTGAACGCAAATGGTACCTTCGTCAACCGCCTGAATAAGCCGGTCGCCATTGAGGGACGGAAGCTGTGGACCAACCTGCCCGCTGGCTATCCGGCGGTGGACCTGCCCAACGTCGCCTTCGCACTGTACCGGCGGGTGCAGGGCAGCGGGGAGGCGTTTGACTTTGGCGGAGCCCCCATCGCGACCCTGACTGTTCAGGACTGGTCCGGCCTGAAGAACTATACGTTCCGGCTCCTTTATGAGGGGAAAAATATCATCGATGACGGAGCCGGAACCGTCCGGCCGGAATCTGAAGACCAGCCAGGGCTGCCCAAATACACGGAGGAAGGCAAGCTGTACGAATATGTTCTCCGGGAGGAAGGCATCACCGGCGCCAACGGGCTGCCCCTGGACGGTACCGGCGAGGGACCCCAGGAATCGCTGGATCTGTTTGATATACAGGAGATCTTCAACACCTTCCAGGTGGAGAACGTGTTCCACAGCCCGACTGGCAGTCTGTCGGTGAAAAAAATCCTGGAACTGCCTTTGGGAGGAGATGACTTGCCCATCGCCTATCCCGCCGTGCGCTTCCATCTGTACCGGGTCTACATCCAGAACAACGGCCAGCCCTCCGCGCAGGAGCTGGTGCGGACGGCCACCTGGTCCTCGGAGGAGGTCGAGGCAGCTTACCGGCAGCGAGGAGACAGCACAACTGTTGAAACGGTTCTTTCCTTTACAGACCTGGAGCAGTATGCGCCCAACGGCTCGCTGTACCTCTATCATGTGGAGGAGGACAAGAGCTTCCTGGGCGGCTACGATACCTGGTGCGGCCCGGGCGACCTGGAGGCCCAAGACGTCACAGGGGGCGGATATACTGTCGGCGGTCTGCTGCCCCATGAAGAGCGGGAAGAGGCCGACGCCACGTTCCTGAACAGCCGGAAGGCTGTGCAGACAGAGTTCATCACCCTCACGGGCCAAAAAGCCTGGGAGGACTTTGACGACGCCTTCGGTCTGCGTCCGGATGCCCCCTATGAAGAGGGGAAAGATGGTACATTGGTCCCCGTCATCCGGCTCACTGTGACCCGCCGCGCCGCTGCCCAGGAGGGGCAGGGCGACCCGCACATCGAGGAGAAGCTGACAGAGGGCGGGGACTACACCGTCAAGTGGACCCAGGATGCAGAAACCGGAAAGTGGACTTATCAGATCTGGGGTGCGGACGATCCGGATGCGGAAGAGCCCGGCATCTCTGCGGAAGAGCCCGCCGAACCGGGCCCCGGCCAGGGAGAGGAGACAACGCCGCCCACAGAAATGCCCCCGGAGGAGGAAAACCAGTCCGCCGATCCTCCCACGGACGAAGGGGATACACAGAGTCCGGAACCTCCGGCAGATGGGGAAGATGACCAGAACCCGGACTCCCAGGCGGGAGACGGGGACGGCCAGTCCGCCCCGCAGGAGGAGACCCTCAGTGCCGCCAGCCTGCACAGCGATCCAGCGGATGGGGAACATGGCGGCACCGGCAGCGGTCCGGCCGCACCGACAGATTCCGCGGAAGATCCGGATCAGATCGGAGACCCCGATTCCCAGGTTCCCTCCGAAGAGACGCCTCCCGCCGCGCAGCCCCAGACGGAGCTGGAAAAGTGGGCCCCCAACGGCGCCCGGTGGGTGTACACCGTGAAGGAAGAGCTGAACTCCGATCTGAAGGAAGCGTTGTATGAGCAGTACAAATATTACTTCACCGGCAATGGGACAGCGGGTGAGGACTCCGCAGACGGTGACACCATCCACATGAAGGAGCTGAAAAACTCTCTGGAGACCAGAGCCCCCTTCACCAAGCGGTGGGTGGGCAGCGATGGCGAGCCCATCACTGCCGATTACATGGACCTTGGCGAGATGTCCGTCACCTTTGAGCTGTATGTCAAGGAGGGAAAGAGCGGAGGTTGGCAGAGGGCAGCGGACTATTTCACGCAGGAGAACCTGGGAGAAGACGCGTACGAGAAACTGAAGGATGCCGGAATACTCAATGGTTTTTCGATCACATTGGAAAACCGGCATATCTATGATTCCTGGAGTGGAGCTTGTGAGAACCTGCCGCGTGTAGTAAAAAAAGACAGCGGGATTTCGGAGCTGTCCTATCGCGTGGTGGAGACGGAAATCGCTTATCAAGGCGGAACCGTGACGATTACAGTCGATACCAGCGGTGAAGAGTTCGCATACACTGTTGCAGACAGCGGCGGCCTTTTCACGGGAATTGAAGACACCTACACGGAATCCGGAAATTCGACCACCATCATCAGACGACCTCGCTGCAGGTGCAGAAGATTTGGACGAACGACCGGAACAACGTCTATGGCACCCGTCCGGATACAGACGAAGCCGGCAAGACCTGGGAGACCAGCTTCCTGATTCAGCGGACCACGGATCTATCTGTCGGCTGGGAAGCGGCAGCATGGGAAGCCGTCCAGGTGACCGGCGAAAACGGTCAAAAGCAGGATCTGGTAGTGACCCTCACCGGAACGGATACAGAGGGCACGGTTGAATCGCCGGTAGGGATGACGATTTCCGGCCTGCCGAAACAGAATGCGGAAAGGGAGTACACCTATCGCGCCGTGGAGCTTGAGCCAGGATATCAAATGACGAACGGAGCAGTCGATTTGAGCAGCTATGTCCTGCTCAGAGATTCCTACAACGAGGCGTACACGGCGGCCTACACCTATGGCGGGCAGTCTGACGACGGCTTCCTCACCACAGCGGCCAACGACATGCAGACCACCAAGGTCTTTGCCGGCAAGACGTGGATGCCTGCCGGCGAGGAGGGCGCCCAGGTCACCCTGCACCTGCAATATGCGGTTCCGCTGGAGAATCCGGCAGAGGGCCCGGCGTATACGTGGAAGACCCTGACGGCTGTATCCGTCACGCTGGATGGAACTGCGGATCCTGATCTGGACAAACCCTATTACGAGTACGCAGAGTGGAAAGCCGTCTGGGAGAACCTCCCAGCCCGAATGCCGGGCAGCTATCTGCCGGACTCCGACTCCGAGACAGAATACCGCGTGACCGAAGCGGTCAGCGGCAGCTACGTCCAGGTGGGAGATACGAAAAAGGAAAACAAGACCGATGTGGATGGGACCTACCCTGAATTCCAATTCACCAATAAAGCTGTGACATCCCTGACAGTGGAAAAGAAATGGCACACCGCGGATGCCAAGAAACATCCGATCACAATGGAACTCTGGCGGACCACGGACAAGAACCTGATCGGGAAGACCGGCGTGGATGGAGTGGAGCAGGTCGCCGGCATGACCGCAGAGCTGTCTGCGGCCAATAACTGGCGCCATATTTTCGGAGAGCTGGACAAAGTAAACAGCCAGAACCAGAAATACTATTATTACGCCATTGAACAGGGAACCCCGGACGAGGACATGGAAGTGATCTACGATCATGGAGAACCGACGGAAACTACGGTGGCGTTCACCACTGCCATCACCAACAGGGGCTATACGGACATCCCGGTCTCCAAAACCTGGCGGGATGACAGTGACGCGCAGGGCCTTCGCCCGGAGACGCTGAAGCTGACCCTCTACCGCAGAACGGATCCGGCAGCCCAGGGCGAAGTAGCAGGCGAAGTGACGCTGTCCGCGAAAAATGCCCAGGACGGAAACGCCGATGTCTGGACATACACCTTTGAGCATCTGCCGGATACGGACGGCAGCGGTAATCCCTATACCTACTGGGTGGAGGAAGAACACCTGGAGTCGTACACTGTGACAGGGAGCGGTACGCTGGCTCTGACCAACACACTGGGCGGCAAGGAGACGGAAATTGCCATCCAGGGGCGGAAGACCTGGGTGGGTGATGGAGCGGACGACCGTCCGAACTCCATCACGCTGAGCCTCCTGCAGAACGGCACCAAAGTTGCCGAGCGGGAAGTCACCCCGAACGCCGACGGCAGCTGGACCTATGATTTCGGCAGCTGGCCCGCCTACGACGACAGTGGCCGGGCGTACACCTACACTGTGCAGGAGGAGCCGGTGGATGGCTACGGCAGCCGGGTGGACGGATGGAACGTCATCAACGGAAAGGGGAACCTGACCGTCAAAAAGCAAGTGTACAGCGGTGACCGGCAGAGGGACTTCTCCTTCACCGTCACGCTTGACGACAAGTCCATCAACGGCATCTGCGGGGATATGACGTTCCAGGACGGCGTGGCAGCATTTACCCTGAAAGACGGGGAGAGCAAGACAGCCAAGGGCCTGCCCTCCGGCGTCGGCTACACAGTGGCAGAGGCGCGTGTGGACGGCTATGGGACCCGCGTCGAGGGGCACAACCCCGGGATGGTCCCGTTCGGAGACACGGCGGAAGTGCTAATCATCAATTATGACGACACGACTCCGCCGCCGGACCCGGATCCAGATCCAGACCCCAAGCCGGATCCAGACCCGGGTCCCGATCCCATGCCGGATCCAGATCCGCATCCGACCCCTGACCCGGACGAAAGCCCGGATCCTGATATGCCGGATACGCCGGACGAACCGGGGCACCCTGATGAACCGGATGACTCTGTTCCCACGGGAGACACTGCCCAGCTGGCGCTGTATCTGGCACTGCTGGCGGCCTCTCTGGCTGGCGCAGCAGCCATCGTGATTCTGGGCCGGAAGGGCAGGAAGAGAGACTGAAAAAAGCATTGAACCAACGAGGCAATCAAACCGGGGGCACGCATACCGTGCCCCCGGCCTTGGGGCCGCAGTCCTGGGAGATAGGGATCGAAACAACTTCCACACTTGACAACGGCCAAAAAATTCCGTATAATAAACTACGTTGCTTTGCGGGGCCTTGGTGCCCTGGAAGAGAGGCAGCTATCCGGGTGTAGCGCAGTTGGTAGCGCGCTTGGTTCGGGACCAAGAGGCCGTGGGTTCAAATCCCGCCACTCGGACCATAAAGAATTACCGGTATAGATGCGTCTGGCGCAAAGCCAGGCGCATCAACCGTTTCCGGGCTTTTTCGAGCCCGGATTTCTTCTTTTGAACCATAGATTTTTATGGAGGTCTCGGAGCAACTGACCGGATTTGAACCGGAGGACCTCATGCCTTGGACAGTTTCCAACCTCCAGCGCCCTTTTAGAGAGGACTTTTCTCTCGAAAAAAGCGGCATCATCGCAGAAAAAGAATCACAAATATTTGGGCGTCGTTTTGTCGGCTTTGACGGGCCGAAAAAAGCGGCGCCCTTTTTCAATTTCTAAAAGGGCGCTGGCTGCAGCGTCTGAAACGGCAGGCCGGAGAAGACCTCTCCGGCCTCATTTTTTTATAACAGGAGGATCTCTCACATGGACACCCAAAACGCAAATCGTCAGCTTCGCTACCTTGAAGAAGTCCGTAATCCCCTGCACCGTGCAGGCTTTGAAACCCTGCCGTTGGAGGGAGAGCAGTTGCCTGTCCTTTGGAACGGCGCACCCCTCTGCCGCATCACCGGCAAGGGCAGCGTGTTCTATCGGCGAGAGGATGCGGACACGCCCCAAGCAGAGGATGCCCTATATCGCGTCGAGGACATCGCCGCGAAGACGCTGGAGTATATGACCGCTATGGAAGCCGCCTCGCAGCTCAAAGCCAGCGGACTGGATGGCGACTACCGCATCCTCGCTGACTTTGGCGGCACGGTGCTGGCAGGTTCTCCGAGCAAATACGGCGTTCAATTCGTCACATGGGATTGGGACTATGACCGGACAGGCGTGGTACACGGACACTACTTCATGGAGAACTACGATGCCGCCAAGCAGGATTTCGCCACACGCTCTGGGCTTATCCAAAAGGAGCAGCTTTTCAGCCCGGAGCAGCTGACTGAGATTTACCGATGCTGCACCGACTCTGTGAATGAGGACTTCTTTGAGCTTACGGATAAGCAGGTGGAGCTGATCCACAGCGTCCAGCAACAGATTGAGATATGCGTGCCGGATCTGGACGAGCGCGTCCGTCAGCAGGAGGACGCACAGGAACGAGCCTCGCAGGAGCAGACAATGTAATAGCAGTATGGCATGGGCCGGAGTTTTAGCAATAAGACTCCGGCCCTTTTTTATTTTCAAAAAAGGAGTTTGATTTGCTTGACGCGATACTTTATGAAGTTCACACCCCTGTTCGCCGCAGAGGTGCAGCTGATGACGCCACCCCGTCATCAGCCTCGCAGAAGCGGACGCATCCGCAGTAGCTTTCGCTACAGTGCGGATGATGTGCGCTGCAAAGACTGCACGAGATACGACAGCGGACACCCCTGCCACCTGAATGAATGCGTCTGTCTGGAGGAGCGCATCGAGGCCGGCGTGGTGGAGCTGAACACTCTGGCGCGGGAGTGCTTCGGTGGGAGGATGTTCCGCCCGCTGCAAAGACGGCTGCGAGATGAGCTGAACAGGCAGCCCTTTCGCTTCTTCCTCGGTGACGCCCACAGAGAGCGATGGACGCATTGGAAAAACCGCTGCTATGGTATGTCCGAGCGCAACGCGGCTGCGCTGTTTCTGCTTACCGCCGATGAGGGGCTTTGGCAAAGAGTCCTATGGCATTTCGACAGCAGCGGCTTCGACTTCCCCGCCATTCGCCTCTCCGGTATTCACCCGGAGCTGTACAGCATTTATCAGGCGGCGAAGACCCTTTCCGTTGGCGGTGACAACATCGTCATAGAAGACCTGGCTTTTTCAGAGCTGGTCAGTGACAGGGCCTTCCGGCTCATCCTCGGAGCACTCCTGCTGTGCAGGTATGGCGAGGTGGTCTTAAATCTGGAAAGAAAAACGGAGGAGATAACATGATGATTCGAGCGGTTCTCGGTAACCCCAATCACCCAGAATACGGCGTGGCGACCATCCCGTTCCCCATCCCCCGCGACCAGTACGCGCACTGCGTGGAGCTGCTGGAGGCGTTGGAGATCGGCGATGCGGTCAAAGCCGACTGCAAGGTGGAGAGGATCGACAGCTTCTACACCGTCCTCAAGCGCACGGAAATGCTTACAGTCAATGTGGAGGAGCTGAACTACCTCGCCAAACGGCTGGACAGCTTCGACACCGGCGAGGCTGCGCAGTTTCAGGCGATGGCGCACAAGCTGGAGCTGTTCGAGCTGAAGGATCTCATCAACCTGACCTTCTGCTGCCAGCAGGCCACGGTCATCACCGACTTTTCCGACCTCGCCGCCATCGGCCGGAACCACTACATGAATCTGCACGGCGGCAGCGCAAGTGTGGATGAACTGAATGCGCTGGACGGCAAGGGAACCGCGCGGCAGCTCATTGAAAGCGGCAGCGGCACGATCACCCCCTACGGCGTGGTCTACGACAACGGCATGAAGCTGGAACAGGTCTACGATGGCCGGTTCTTCCCCTGCTATTACTATGAGCCGAATGCCATCACCGTTGCGGTGACCGCTAAGTCCGAACCGGAGGACACGGAGCATATCACATGGCTGTTCCTTCCCATGGTGCAGGAGGAGATCGACCGCGCCCTCCTTCGCGGGGGCATCACAGATCCATCGGAGATTCGTCTGAGCTTGGAGGATAGCTGGCTCCCACACGAAGTCTTTGACCTGCTGGACTTGGACCATGTTGACATCAGTGAACTCAATGCACTGGTGCAGGCACTGGATGAGTTTTCCGACATGAGTATCAGGAAATATGCTGCGGCAGCTGTTATGGCAAGACCACATACCACGGAACAGGCAAAACATTTGGCAGAAAATCTCGACCTGTTTGATTTTGCCCCCAGTGCCAGCACACCGGAGGAGTACGGCAAATACATGATCCAGCAGTCCGGCCGCTTTGAGTATGACGAAAATCTCGACGCTTTTTATGACTATGAGAAGTACGGCACGGAGCGCATGAATGAGGAGGACGGAATGTTCACCGACCGGGGTTACATCGCCTATAAGGGCTATATCAGCATGGAGGAAGTGATGAACGGAAGCCAGAGCAGCCACATGGAGATGGGAGGGATGATGTGATTATTCAAGCAGAACTCAGGCGGAAACAGTCCGAGTATGAAGGCGAAGCATGCAGTGTAGATAAGGTAATCGAGTTACCCGCCCAGCGGTTCAAGCAGTTTAGCCGCGCACTGCTTGCTGACTATGATTTCATCGCAGAGAACAAAAATGCCATCCGGCACGATGATGACGCCAGACACTGTCTGCTTATCCTCGATGCGGAGGGAAAGGACGGTTTCCTCGTTGACCCGCAGGGGTACAACTATGCCCGGTACAGTGCCTTTGTCCCCAACGCCCGCAGCTTGCTGACACCGGATATGGGGATCGACCGCAGCTATCTTTCGCAGGCAGAGCCTTGGCGGGATGAGAGCAGGGATGAAATGCTCCGCATGACGCTGCGTGTCGAGGGAAAGCCCGACTACACCCTCATCCTCCCCGCTGACGAGGAATACCTCGATGCGGTGAAAAACTATCTTGATATCGATGTTTTCGCGGATGCCATGCTCTGTGATATTCACTTCAAGGTGCCTTACATCGGTGAGCTGATTCGTGATACGGATTGCCCCGCCGTGGAGGATTACAACGATTTTGCCGAAGCCTTGGAGGACATCTGGCAACAGGACGGTGCGCTCCTGACCTACGCCGCCGTGCTGGAGGCTGAACGGCCGGATACGCTGCGCGGAGCCTGTGAGCTCCTGCGAAATCTGGACAACTATCAGCGCATCACGGAGGATGCCTACGGTTACGGTCAGCAGCGATTGCAGGAAACGCTGGGGCTGGATGATGAAGCCATCTATGAGCTGGAGGGCTACATGGATTTTGAGAAATACGGTCAGGATTGCATGGAAAATGACTGTGTGACAAAAACAGAGTTCGGCCTGCTGCGCCGCTTGGACCCGCCCTTTCCGGAGCAGACGCAGGGGCAGCAAATGTTTCGGTAGACTTTGCGGCAGATGTGTAGTATGTTTGCCGTTACTAAAATAGGAAAGGAAGGAAACCCAAATGGCTGTAAACGCAAGAACAGAGGAATTCCAACACATTGAAGTATTTGATAAGCCCGCGCTGTTCACCAACGGGCGTATTGCCCGTGATACCGTGCCGAAGGGCTGGTACTGCTATGACATTCGCGGCTCTGACGATGATCCCGGAGAGCTGTGTTACATGGAAGAAAATGTTGTGGTCAACCACGCAGGCTCGGTGCTGATGCCGGAAAAGCTGGCGATGCCTAAGTCCGGGCGGCTGGATGTGCGGGATGAGCTCGGTTTTCTCGATGAAGGCGACATGACGCTCCGTGAGTTCTGCGAGGCGCATCAGCTCCCCTATCCCGCGGAGAACATGAAATTTCATATCCGACCTGCCCGCCCGGAGGAGGCGGGCTTATTTTATACCCCGCACCCCGAAGAAGATAAGCGGCTGGGTACCGTTGGACATGTCCGGATGGACTTCGGACGCAGCGGCAACGAGTTCTGGCATACATGGTGGCCCCGCGGCCCGGAGGAACTGAACAGCCCTGTGTTCAAAGCGGAGCTGCAGGAGGTCGTGGACACGCTGAGGGAGAGTGTGCTGAAAAACCGCTTCGCGATGGAGCGTTTCTGCTATGAACACGGCGGGAAAATCAGCGGCGGCTGGACACAGAACTACGGTTACATTGTGGAAACGGAGCATTACCGCTACTGCCTGCGCTGCAATCCGTCTCCTGGAGATTATAACTGCTACTGTACGGCCTATGATCTGGATGTCCAGCGGCAGAACATGGTGCGGGACAAGCCGCTGATGGGCCGTGTGTCCTATGCCAACGGCGATGCACAGGAGTTTACAGATGCGGACAAATTTCTCCGTTGCGTACAGGAGGAACTTCCGTACCGCCCGACCACGGGCTTCCGTTACGAGGTGCTGACCGATGATCCCGCCGTCCGCAAGCAGGTGGATGACATGATCTTCGACTTCTACGGCGAGGAAGCCCCTTGCCGGCAGGAGGATCACGAGCCTCGGCCCGAGCAGGGCATGACCTTCGGGGGGATGTAATGGACGCTTCAAAAAAGCAGTGAGAGCCGGTCGCTTTCAAAAGCCTTGCCGAGCTGAAGCGGTTCATCCGCCCCGGTGTGGAATTTAAGACCGTCAGCCACGCCAATCACGCGGATATGGTGGGGCTGACCCGTGTGGTGACTGCGGTGCAGACGGTGGGCTTCTATTCCAAGATCAAGGACCAGCCGGAGCATCCCTTCTCCACCTGCAACCACGGCAAGGGCTTCTACACCGATTTTGGGAAAGCCGGCAATTACATCTTTGGTGGTACGACGGTCAAGGTGAAGGATACCCGAAAGCAAGATCGCGGCGTGATCTACGAGCTGGAGTTTTACGACAGAGAGCAAAACATGGAGGAAACGATGATGGACAGAAAAATGGTGAATTTTATCAGGGAACAGTATCCCCCCGGCACCCGCATCCGGCTGAACGCTATGGACGATCCCCATCATCCCATTCTTCCCGGCACCGAGGGCGAAGTGGACTTCGTGGATGATGAGGGGCAAATTTTTATGAAGTGGGACAATGGCCGCACGCTGCCGCTCATCCCCGGCGAGGACAGCTTCACCGTACTGCCGCCCAAGCTGACCACCCTCAAGCTGTATATGCCCCTGACCGCCGATCTCTACGAGCGAAACGAGTACGGTGATCTCGATGACAGCAGCACACGGCTGGAGGGTAGTGAGCTGCGCGGCTATCAGGATCAGATCATGGCGGCACTGGTGAAAAGCCGGATGCCGGAGGAGACCGAGCGAGGTCTCATGCATTGGTATGATGAAGCCGACAGCGTTGACCGCAAGGTACACTCCGCTGTCTTCACCGTGGAGAAGCGTGACCGGCAGCTCTGGGGCGTAGCGGAATGCCGCGTCGCCGGGGAATTGTCGGACACAGAGCTGGAAACCTTAAAGGGATATCTCACCGGACAGGCTTCTGACGGCTGGTGCGAAGGGTTTGAGCAACGGGAGATCTCCGTGGATGACGGCGGTGAATTGTATGTCCACTTTTGGAATTCGGACGAGTGGAGCATCCAGACGGAGCAGGAGCTTTTCTCCCCCAAGCTGGCGGAGGGGCTGCCGGAGCTGTGCTTCTCCACGCTCCCCGGCACCGGCGAGCTCATCTGCATCAAGCGCGGCGAGAGCGGCTACTATCCCAGCGACTGGTCCACGAACGATCCAGCGCATAACCGTGAGATAGCGGACTATAACAACGAGCGGCTTGGCGTTACCCCCGCACAGGAAAAAGCCATGAAAACGGGTTCCATGTTCGGCTGGGGCGTCCCCGGCGCAGACCCCGCCTACTATGAACAGCAGCCGGAGATGGGAGGGATGACCCTTGGGTAAAAGAATACTGCGTGTGTATCTCGCTAAAAACGATACGCCGTATAGCGCAGCCTATGCAAAGCTGGAGCTGCCCGCCTCCCCGTGGGAGGTTTGGGACGCACTGGACAAGGTACGCCTTCAGACAGATGACATTCTGTACATGGAGATCGAAGACTACTTTGCCTTTGAGTATCTCTCTCCCCATTTGGATGGATTAGACATCAGCCTCAACGAGCTCAACGACCTTGCCGCACAGCTTGCGGCATTGGACGAGGTACAAGGGATCGCCTTTGAGGGGATGTTCTCCATAGAGGTGCAGAGAAAAGTAAACACCAACGGCGGCGTCATCACGCTGCAGGATCTGCGGGATCTGGCGGTCAGCGCAAAAACAGACTGCTATCATGTAGTGGATGCCGCGGATGACGCACAACTTGGCTGCTTCTATGCGGAAAACGGATTCATCCCCGAACTGGACGGCGTGTCGGATGCTGTCTTTAAGATGCTGGACTTCGCCGGCATTGGAAGAATGATGCGATGCAGCGAAAACGGCGTATTTGTGGGCAGCCTGTATGTGCTGCAGGATGGCGAACTGACAACCGCGCCGCCCGTCCAAAAGACGCTGCCGGAAAAGCCGGGATACCTCTTCCGGCTCACGCTCGGACTGCATCCCGACATTGGCGATGCGCGCACGGTGACGCTGGATCTTCCCGCGGCAGAGGCGGAGCTGCTGGACGCACAGGAACAGCTCGGCGTGGAGGGCTGGGAGGGCGTCACAGTCATTGATTATGACGGGATCATCCCCTATGCGGCGGAATTCACCGACCTGCCCATGGAGCTGGAGGAATTGAATGCCTTCACCAAGGCCGCGCGGGACATTCCGAGATCCGAGGTGCCGAAGCTGAAGGCTCTGCTGGAGCAGTTCGAGGTGCAGGACATCGAAACGGCGATGCTCCTAACGGAGCATCTGGCCGATTACATCCTCACGCCGGGGATCAGCTCATCGCAGGAGGCGGCGCTGGATCAGCTCTGTTTCATCATGGATCGTGAAGAAGCCGTTCGGCTGATCCCGTATGTGAACCTCTTCAACTACGGCGAGACAGTCATCCATGCGGACAACGCCGCCCTCACATCCTATGGCCTGCTGCACCGCGCGGACTATGAACCAATGCTCTCACCCATACAGCAAAAGCAGGAAAAGGAGATGACGATGCAATGACCAGGGAACAGATCCAACATGAAGGCGACCGGCCGCTGCCTTGCGCAGCACAGGAGGCATTCCGATGCAGACCGGATGCTCTGCGCGATGACGAAAAGACGATCCTCTCCGCCATAGCCCTGCAAAAGGGCGAGGCGGAGGCTGGGGAGATTTTCAGAGAGTCGCCGGAGCATCTGCGTGATTACACGATCCTCAAGGGCGTCAACAGCTACGCCGCGCTGGGCAGGTACTACCTCGCCAATGAGACTGCCGTCCCGGAGGAGCTGTACGAATACATGGATCTGGATGCGCTGGGCTGCCGCTATGAGGACGAGCACCCCGGCGTGTTCATCGGCAGTGATTATGTGTGCTACCCTGCGGAGGAACAGGATCTTACCATGGAAATGCAGTAGCTGACCATATCTTAACCACGCCAGCTGCGCGGATAAGAACTACACCAAGGGGCCGTATTCCCGGACGGGGAAAAGCGGCCCCTTCTTTTTTGCGCTGATTTGACCTCCTGCTCCGGGATAACGGGCCCGGAAAGGAGGAACTGTGCCGATCAACGAAGCCCTTGCAGAGTATCTTGACCTCTACCACAAGGGCGAGGCGAACGCCGTCACCAGCCGGGAGCTGGAGTGTGCCTTCCGAATGCGCGGCTCCGAGCTGCGCCGGGAGATCAACGCCCTGCGGGGCGACGGCATCCCCATCTGCAGCTTTGACGGCGGCTACTACTATGCCGCCACCGAGGAGGAGCTGCGGCGCACCATCCGGCAGCTCCGCAGCCGGATCAAGAAAATCGCATTTGCGGAGCGCGGCCTGTCCCGCACCTTGCCTGACTATGAGGACACCGGTCAGCTCTCCCTCCCGCTGGAGGGAGGTGATACTTCTTGAACAGCTTTATTCCCTGGGTAGGCGGCAAGGGCAAGCTGCTGTGGATCATCAATAAGCTGATGCCGGACCGCTACACCCGCTTCATCGATGTGTTTGGCGGCAGCGGCACGGTGACCATGTGCCGCCCCATCCAGCGCGGCTGCATGGAGGTCTACAACGACTTCAACGGCAATCTCACCAACCTGTTCTGCTGCGTGAAGAACCGCCCCATGGCACTGCTGGCGGAGCTGGGCTTCCTGCCGCTGAACACGCGGGATGACTTCAATGTCCTCTATAAGTTCTTCTCCAAGGGCGAGTTCACGGACGACTACCTGCAGGAGGAGATGGATCTGACGGAGGTCTACCTCAAGCCGCCCGACGCCGAGGCCATCCGCGCCCTCATGCTGGAGCGTGCGCCCCGCGGGAGCATCCGCCGCGCGGCGGACTTCTTCAAGCTCATCCGCTACAGCTTCAGCGGCGGTGCCAAGTCCTTCGGCGGCAAGCCCTGCGACATCCGCCGTTTCTTTCACCTGATCTGGGAATGCTCCCGCAGGCTGGCGAATGTCATTGTGGAGAATAAGGACTTCGAGGAGGTCATCCGTCAGTACGATCGGGCAGGCGCCGTGATCTACTGTGACCCGCCCTACTACAAGGCGGAGAGCTGCTACGAGGTGGAGTTTCCCCCGGAGGATCATCAGCGGCTCCATGATGTACTGGTCACCTGTGAAGGATACTTCATCGTTTCCTACAACTACCAGGACTACATCTGCGAGATCTATCAGGATTGCTATATCTTCCGCACCTCCCGTCCCAACAGCATGTCCCAGACGGCAGGCAGCGAATATGAGGAGATCGTCATCACCAATTATGACCCCCGCAAAGCCTGCTGGCAGCTCTCTATGGATAGTCTGCTGGGCGGCGATGGCGACACCCGCTACGAGCTGATCCATGAGCCGGAGCATCCCTTAAAAATCTGAACAATAAAAGGAGAAGCAGCATGAAATTTGTAAAATACAACGACAACAAGAGCGTCACCATCCCGCCCGCCGTTCTGACCGTCTGCGGGCTGGACGATGAGGGGAAGCTGGAAATGGCCGGCGCCAAGGGCGCGGTCATTTTGTCAAAGAGCGAGATGACCGCCATGGAGATGGTGCGCACGATCCTCGCCCTGACGGACCGCGCCGGTCAGCTGATGCGGGAGCTGACGGGCCTCTGCGGCAGCTGCGAGGGCTGCACCGAGGAGCACTGCACCTTCCGCGACGCGGACATCGAGGAGCTGATCCGCCCCGCCGTCACCGTTCCCGATTGGGCCAGAGAGGAAGCGGACATCGCGCCCGACGCCAAGCTGGACTGCCATGTGGACGAGGGCTCCGGTGTGATCACCGTGTGCGAGACATTTTACGACCACGACCTCTCCGATATTCCCGCCGAGCTGCTGGAGGCCCTGCGTAAATCCGGCTGCTGCTTATCCGTACTGGAGGATATGCTGATGGACGACGATGTCATCTACGATAAGTGATACCGTGGGCATTCAAAGAAGAAACGAGGCGAGAGATCCAAATGAATGAAACCTATCTCTATCCCTATTCCTCTGCTGAGGCCAGAGAACGGAATGAGCTTTCCCTTTGGCGGGAGAGCCACAAGGCGAACATCGCCTGCCGTGATGCCATCGAGGACGCCATCCGCCGGAGCTTCGACGGAATGCATCTGGACAAGGACTGTATCACGCCGGTGCTGGACGAATACGGTTATAAACGCACCGCGTGGGTACTTGCCAATACCTTGCATGAACTCAAGTGGGATGGTCGCTTCAGCCCCGCCAATAAGCAGTGGGCTGAGCGGCGCTACATTCTGCAGGATGAGCGTCACAATGCCGCGATCACTGTTCGGAGCCACCCCGCCGTGCTGGATGGCTTCGTCAGTCTCTACCGCAAGGCGGTGCAGGCGTTAAATCTCTTTGGTGCGGAGCACTGCGTCGGTGACCGCGCCGAGCAGGACTTCACCGGCAAGGTGCTGGTGCTGTCGCCGAATACGCTGAAGGAATCCTGCTGGAGTCAGGCGGATCAACTCTGGTATGCCCATGACGGCTTTGGCTGCAGGCCCCATGCCATTGGCCGCTCGGTGCGCTGCACCTGTCTGGGTGACGGCGAGACGACACGCTGGAATCGACACGAGTTCATCGGCGTTCTGGACGAAAAATACCTGCCCGACTGGGCGCGGGAGAAGCTCATGGAGCTGACCGCACCACGGCAGGAGGAACCGGCCGCAGGTGAGATGAAGCTGGAATGATCGGAGGTGAAACAAGTGCAGCGCATCTTCATTGATAACCATGACCGCATCCTCTATTACAGCAATCCTGCCGGATACATCGCGGAAAAGGAGGCGGTGGTGGATACCATGTTCCAAACGCAGGAACTGGAGCGTTTTCTGCAAAAGCAGGCAATTCCCATCCGCTGGGAGGACGGTGTCTATGACCGCCTCCTGCTGGGGCAGCGGGGCGGCCGCTTCGACCCGGAGGCTCCGCCCCTGAAAAGCTGCCGTGTGTGGCAGCTCACGCGGGACAGCCCCATCAATATGCGCTTCATCCCGTATGAAGCCCTGCTGGAGCGTTTCGGACAGCCCGACCGTAAGCACTACGAAACAGTCTATGACGGTCTGGTCGGGACCAATGACCCGGAGGAGATCTACACGCTCTTCCGCGACCCGGTTCCCGGCTACGACGGCAGACCCATCGGCATCTCGGATGTGCTGGAGCTGTACGACGCCGACGGCAGCGAGTTCTACTACTGCGACCGTGTCGGCTTCCGGCAGATCGAGTTTGCACCCCAGCAGGAAATGGATCTGTGTCCGTGAATTGAGCACCCGGCCGGGTGCTTTTTTCATATCAACATCAGAAATAGGAGGAAAGAAAAATGCCCAAGAACCAGACCAAAGCAAGCACTCCTGTTCCCGCGCAGGAAAGCCGGTCCCCCGTGTCCTTCGATGTCCGAGTCTATCCCGTGAAGGACAGCAAGTACACCCTCGCCAACGCCAATGTGGACATCAACGGCGTATTTGCCATTCGCGGCGTGAAGGTCATCCGCGGCGAAAAAGGCCCCTTTGTCGCCATGCCGCAGTACAAGGACAGCCATGGGGACTATCACGACATCTGCTTCCCCTGCACGAAGGAGGCTCGCCAGCAGTTCAACGACACGGTGCTGAATGCCTACGAGCAGTCGCTCCGGCAGGCCCAGCAGCCGGACAATGCTCCCGCCGCGGAGCAGGTCATGTAAGTCACCCACAACACAAAACATATAACTTGGAGGAAATTATCACATGAAGAAGTTTATCAAGAACACCGCCAATTCCATCCGCACCAAGGCCATCCGCCTTGCCGCCACCCGCCGCTCCGGTGAGGGCTACATCGACACCGCCGTCAAGATCCTCATCGCCGTGGTGCTGGGTGCTCTGCTGCTGGCGGGCCTCTACGCTTTGTTCGGCGATGTGGTCATGCCCACGTTGAACCAGCGTATCAAGGATATGTTCAACTACGCCGGCGCGCTGGGCGGCTGATCCGTGGCATCCGTCCTGCAGGGGACGCTGTTCCTCATCGGACTTATGAGCGCAGCATGGACGGATCTCCGGCGCAGGCAGATCTATGACCTTTCCGGTATCGTCATCGCAGGGGCGGGGCTGATCCATTTCAGCCCCGCCCGGCTTCTCGGCCTGGCGCTGGCCGTCCCATTTTGGCTGGCAAGCCGGAGAGGACGCGGCGGCATGGGAGATGCGTTCCTCATCGCCGCCTCCGGTTTTCTGCTGGGCTTTCTGCGCGGAGTCGCCGGACTGGCGCTGGCACTGGTGCTGTACTGCCTTTTCTACCTTGCAATAGCCGCCCTGCACAAGATCCGCAGGCAAGAGCGCCCACCGGAGAGCTATCCATTCGCGCCATTTCTTGCAGCGGGCTTCTTTACCGCATATATCATCTAAGAATAAGGAGGACTTGCTCCATGAGTATTTTCAAAAACCGCACGGTCATCGGCGTCATCTGCATTCTGCTGGCGCTGGTGATCTGCTTCGGCATCACGCCGCTGTTCAATCAGAGCATCAGCCAGAGGTCAGAGATCGTCCGTGTGACGAAGGACATTCACGCCGGCGAGCTCATCACCAAGGATATGGTCGCCACGGCCGAGGTCGGCTCCTACAATCTCCCCTCCGGCCTTATGACCGCGAAAGACAATGTAGTGGGTAAATACGCCAAGGCGGACCTTGCCGTTGGCGATTATATTCTCGCCGCCAAGCTCTCGGACGCGCCTGCCGCCGAGAATGCGTATCTCTATAATCTGGATGGCACAAAGCAGGCCATCTCCGTCACCATCAAGAGCTTCGCCACCGGACTCTCCGGTAAGCTCCAGAGCGGCGACATCGTATCGGTCATCGTGGCGGACTACCCGGAGGACGGCGAAACCACCATCCCCGCCGAGCTGCAGTATGTGGAGATCATCTCTGTTACCGCCAGCACCGGCTATGACGCCAATACCGGTGAAGCGAAGGGTGACGAGAAGGAGCTGCCCTCTACCGTGACCTTCCTCGTCCTGCCGGAGCAGGCCAAGGTGCTGGCGGAGCTGGAGCAGGTCGCAAAGCTCCATTTGGCTCTCGTCTACCGCGGCACGGCAGACGGTGCAAAGCAGTTCATCGAGGCGCAGGACGCACTCGTTGAGGAGTTGTACGCAGAGCCCGAGGAAGATCCCATTGAGGAGGGCGAAGCTGCCGATCCTACCGCAGAAATGCCGGAGAGTGAGGTGACAGGATGAATTTCAGAAAGGCCAGCATCTTTCAGTGCGACACAGAGAAGCCGGAGGAGCAGAATGACAGCGGTGGTATGCTGGCGGTCTGGGGCAGCCCCGGCAGCGGAAAGACAATAACGGCGGTGAAGATCGCAAAAATGCTCTCCGCCAGGAAGAAAAATGTCATCCTTTTGCTCTGTGACATGGCCGCTCCCATGCTGCCGTGCATCTGTCCCGCGGACGCTTTGGAGAGCAATGGCTCTCTTGCCGGCGTCCTGGCAGCCGCCCGCATCAGCGAGAACCTCATCAAGCATAACCTTGTCACCTTTAAGCGCAACAGCTGCCTTGCGGTATTGGGGCTGCTCGAACGGCAGAACGAGTACAGCACTCCGCCCTTTACGCAGAAGCAGGTGGTAGAGCTGCTGGACGGACTGCGTCAGATCGCGCCCTATGTCATCGTGGACTGCGGCAGCTACATTGCCAACGACATCCTCTCCGCCGTGGCGCTGATGGAGGCGGACAGTATCCTGCGCCTTGCCAACTGCGATCCTAAAAGCGTCAACTACTTTGCAAGTCAGCTCCCTCTGCTGGACGGGCCCGAGTGGGACATGGACAAGCAGTATAAGGTGGCATCCAATGTGAAGCCCTACCAGGCAGCGGACCACATCGGCAAGGTGCTGGGCGACGCGGCCTTCGTGCTGCCCTATTCGCAGGAGCTGGAGGAGCAGTATCTTGCCGGCAATCTGCTTGCCGACCTCACTCTCAAGGACAGCCGCCCCTTCCGCAAGGAGTTAGATCGTATCATCGCGGAGGTGTTTTAATATGGCTCTTGGCGAAAAGCGAAACGGCTCGGTCTTTGCCACAGCTGCGCAGCGGCGGGACGCGGCGGAATATCAGGTCACCTCGGAGCCGGAGATTGTCCCCGTCGTGCTGGACGACACGCCGCAGCGGACCTTGAACACCGACATTGGCACACTTAGGCAGGCGCACAATCTGTTCTTTACCCCGTCGGCAGAGGGCAGGGACTTCAATTCCGTGCTGCAGGAGGTGCAGGAATACATCTCCGGCGCCTACGCCGCACTCATCACCGGGGGCGGCGAGGACTCCAAGGAACAGCTCATGCGCTATATCACGAAATACCTGCAGGACAAGCGTATCGCCGTAGCAGGCATGACGCAGACGGAGCTGGTGGACGCCATCTATTCCGAGATGGCGGAGTTCGGCTTCCTGACCCGCTATATCTACGCCGACGGCATTGAGGAGATCAACATCAACTCGTGGCGGGATATCGAGGTGCAGTATTCGGACGGTCGAAGCGAAAAGCTCACGGAACACTTCGATTCGCCGGAACACGCGCTTGCCGTCATCCGGCGAATGCTCCACGCCTCCGGCATGGTGCTGGACAACGCCAGTCCTCTGGTCACGGGACACCTGACACGCAACACCCGTATTGCCGCTATGAAGTCCCCCGTGGTGGATGAGGATGTGGGCGTTGCCGCCTCCATCCGAATCGTCAACCGCCACAATCTCAGCCGTGAGGATCTGCTCCGCAGCGGTACGGCCACAGAGGAAATGCTGGACCGGCTTTCCGTATTTTTGCGCTATGGGATATCCATCTGCGTGGCGGGAGCCACCTCCTCCGGCAAGACCACGGCGGCAGGCTGGCTGCTGACCACCATACCCGACAGTAAACGCATCTTCACCATTGAGAACGGCTCCCGTGAGCTGGAGCTGGTGCGGGAGGAAAACGGTAAGGTGGTCAACTCGGTGGTCCACACCCTGACCCGCGACAGTGAAAATGAGCGTCAGCGGATCGATCAGATCGCGCTGGTGGATATCTGCCTGCGCTTCAACCCGGACATCCTGGTGGTGGGTGAGATGCGCGGTGCCGAGGCCAATGCTGCGCAGGAGGCCGCCCGCGTGGGCGTGGCGGTGCTGACCACCATCCACTCAAACTCCTGCGAGGCGACCTACCGCCGCATGGTGTCCCTTTGCAAACGAGCCGTGGATATGTCGGACGAAACGCTTCTCAGCTATGTGACGGAGGCATACCCCATCGTGGTCTTTTGCAAGCAGCTGGAGAACAAGCAGCGCCGCATGATGGAGATCATGGAGTGCGAGATCCTGCCCAATGGGGATCGCCGCTACAACACGCTGTTCCGCTATGTCATCACGGAGAATCACATGGAGGACGGCAAATTCGTCATCGAAGGACATCACACACAGGTGAACGAGATCTCCGTGAGTCTGCGCAAACGCCTGCTGGAAAACGGTATGCCCAACGAGGAGCTGCAGGCTCTTTTGGAAACCAAGAAGGAGGTGAACGCCACTTGACAGCCCTGCTGCTGACTGCGTGCGTCGGCATGATCACCGGCGCATTTCTTATCTTCCGTATCTCGCCCATGGACTTCACGCTGGGTGTGTTCCGCCGGTTGACCGCCGGGCCCAAAAGCATCCGGGATGAGATCAACGAGACAACCCATCGCAAAAAGCCCGGCTTCTTCCGCCGTGAGATATCGGAAGCGCAGACGGTCCTGCAAGCCACCGGCAAGGAGGAGCGCTTTCCCGTGCTTTGCGCGGCATCCCTGCTGCTCTTTGCCGTGGGTGCGGGCATCGCCATCATCATGAATAACCTCTTGCTGGTGCCGGTGCTGGCGGCCGGCATGATGTTCCTGCCCTTTTGGTACATTAAGCTCACAGCCGGACACTATAGGAAAGCTGTTACCGCCGAGCTGGAAACGGCGCTTTCTATCATCACCACGGCCTACCTCCGCAGTGAGGATCTGCAGACCGCCGTGGAGGAGAACATCAACTATCTGAACCCGCCTGTGTATGGTGTGTTCCGCAGCTTCCTCACCCGCATCAAGCACATCGACCCGGATATGAATGCGGCGTTGGCGGAGCTGAAGTCTGCCATTGACAATGAGGTGTGGCGGGAGTGGTGTGAGGCACTCTCCGCCTGCCAGTATGACCACAGCATGAAAAGCACCCTTAATCCCATTGTGGGAAAGCTCTCGGATATGCGCATCATCAATGGGGAGCTGGAGAATCTCGTGTTCGCTCCCCGCAAGGAATTCATCTCCATGGCGGCGCTGGTGGTGCTGAATATCCCCCTGCTGTACTTTCTCAACAAGGACTGGTATGCAGCCTTGATGACCACCGTACCCGGCAAGGCGGTGCTGGCGGTCTGTGCTGCCGCTATCTTTATCTCCTTTGCCAGAGTGGTCAAGCTGACCCAGCCCATTGAATATCGGAGGTGACGGACATGACGATCTTACTATTCCTTTTCGGCGTGGCCGTTGCCGCGGGCTTATTCTTCATTCTGGCAGACATTCTGAAGCTGCCCCGTCTCTCCACGGAGAAGGCACTTCTGTCCGCAGGGCGAACCGAGAAAAAGCGGATGAAGTCACTGGACGCGATCTTCCTTGGCTGGGCCATCAAGCTCTCCAAGTTTATCCGAATGGACGAGTACAAGTGTCACCGCATGGAGCGCACGCTGAGTGCTGCCGGCATGGATATGACGCCGGAGGTCTATTTGGCCTATACCATCCTCAAGCCTGCCGCCGCGCTGCTGGCGGTCATTCCGTGTCTGCTGATCTTCCCTCTGCTCTCGCCCATCGTGGTGCTGCTGGCGATATTGCTTTACTTCAAGGAGAGCCGCAAGGCGGAGGAAAAGGTCACCGAACGCCGCGAGAAGATCGAAGGTGAGCTGCCCCGCTTTGTTGCCACAGTGGAGCAGGAGCTGGGAGCCAGCCGCGATGTGCTGACGATCTTGGAAAACTACAAGCGTCACGCCGGTCCCGACTTTGCCCGTGAGCTGGATGTGCTGACAGCGGATATGCGCTCGTCCTCTTACGAGGCGGCACTGGTTCGCTTCGAGGGCAGGCTGGCGTCGCCCATGCTCTCGGACATCGTGCGAGGGCTCATCGGCGTCCTGCGCGGCGATGACGGGCGCATCTATTTTCAGATGCTCTCCCACGATATGAAACAGCTGGAGCTTCAGCGGCTCAAGGCGCAGGCGGCAAAGATCCCACCCAAGATCCGCGTGTACTCCTTCGTCATGCTGGTCTGCTTTATGCTCATCTACATTGTGGTCATCCTCATGCAGATCCTCACCTCGATGGGAGGGCTGTTCGGATGAGAAACAAATGGAAGAAACGCTCCGGCGAGGGCTACATCGATACCTGCGTCCTCATCCTCTGCGCCATGCTGGTGATCGCATTGGCGGTGAAGGTGCTGCCGGTGTATGTGGCGAAGCAGCAGCTTGACACCTTCGCCGCCGAGCTGGTGCGGGAAGCCGAGATCACCGGCAGAGTCGGGAGTGAAACGACCTCCCGCGCGCAGGTGCTTTCCGAGCGGTTGGAGATCGACCCGGACATCCGCTGGTCCCGCACCGGCCGCATCCAGCTCAATGAGGAGGTGACGGTGACGCTGACCATGGATGTGGACATCGGCTTCGGTGGGCTTGGCAGCTTCCCCATTGAGCTGACGGCACAGGCCAGCGGCAGATCGGAGGTGTATTGGAAATGAGAAAGCTGCTTTTTCGCTCCCGCTCCGGTGAGGGCTATCCCATGGTCATCGCTGTGACCCTCTGCCTGCTCCTGCTCTTTATGGTCATAGCGGAATACTTCCGGGTGAACATCATCGTGCAGGGCGTGCGGGACGCGGTGCAGCAGGCGGTCATTGCCACGGTCAATGAGAACTATGACGATGTGTACCACTCTGTGCGGGAGGGCTATGCCGCAGGCTGGTTCCCGGAGGGGGACGGCGAGTGGTTTGAGTCCATCGACGCCGGTGACATCTACGGCAACCTGTCCTATATCCTCGGCCTTACCACAGATGGAGAGTTCCACATGAAATACGCCGGAAACGAGCTGGAGTATACGCTCTCCGACCTGTCCGTTCATATCTCCAACAACGCCATCGCCTCAGGCCGGAGCGAGGGGTATCTCGCAACCGCCACCCTCCATCTGGAGGTCCCCACCCGCTTTGCCGGACGGGTGCTGCCGCCTGTGAGCCTAAATCTGCAGGTGCAGGCCAAGTATATCCCGAAGTTTTAGTTCTTTTTGCTTCTTTCGGTAGACTTCCGAAGAAAGCTGTGGTATGTTCGGGATAAGAAGAAAAACCACTGACCCCTACAAAGGAGGCGTTCGACTTATGACAGACAAAACAAAACGCATCATCCTCATTGCGGCAGGCGTCCTGCTCTGTGCGGCACTGGTGGTGGGGATCGTCAGCCGCCTTGCGGCGGTGCCCATGCCCATCGACCCCGCCATCCCGGACGATACACCCGACACGAAAGATCCGGTTGTGAACATCAGCGATCCAGAGGGAAAGGTGGATAGCAAGACGGATGGCGAACGGCATGACCCCGGCAGGGATGCGGACAGCTCCGGCACAGAGCAGACCATTCAGGGTACGCCCACCAAGCCGGACGCGCCGGAGCATCCCAGCAAGACGGAGAAGGACCATGCGGCGGATGATGTGCCGGAAGCGGATCGCAATATGGAAACGCCGCCCACCTACAAACCGGAGCAGACTGAGGTAAAGCCCCAGCCTACGGAGCCTGCGGGCGGCAGCACCAATGATGCCGGACAGGTATATGTCCCCGGCTTCGGCTATGTGACGCCCAGCGGTCCAAACGATGGCGGAACGCTGGACGACATGTATGAAAACGGCAACAAGATCGGTATCATGGGCGGCTGACCTCGCCCTTCCAAGAGAGACACGGCTGAGAAACGGCCGTGTCTCTTTTTATCTTCACGACTGGAGGAATGCGTATGAAAAGGATCATATCCCTGCTGCTGGCATTGGTGATAGTGATATCCGCCGCCGTTCCCGCCTATGCCACAGGAGATGGCAACTTTGATGGCGGTGGAGGCAGTATGGGGGACGGCACCAAGACCAACTACTGGAATCCTGGCATGGATGGCGTAAGAGTGTCTATCGTGGATGTGGGTTCCCATTCTGTGGTGCGAACCCCTATTGACTTAACCAACAAGGTTCCTATAGCAAATATTGCTCACTTCGGAAAGGTGTCCAAGTTGTCTTACAATGCAGGACGAGGATTGTCCGTATCGGTCAGCGGATATTCCTATCGAAACCCAAGTCAGAGCCTGCCCAAGATCATCTCTACGAGCAGCAGCAAGGCCAGCATTGCTGCCATCCGAAGCTATTTCACCGATGAACAGGTTATCCGTTCCATTGCTGGATACGCAGGAATTGACTTCGATACGCTCATTGGCGGAGACTACAAGCTGGTAGTAGAGCCGCTGGCCTATCTTTGCTACAACGGTCAGCAGTTTGCCATGACCGCCACGGAAGCGGCTCTGTATGACCAGGTCGTCAACGGCGATCTCAGAAAGAAGCTGGGTACGCTCACCCATAAAAATCTGCCGCTGGCGATTTTTCTGGAGGAAGCGGATCTCGGCTACACTGCATGGTCCGGCAGCCGCACGGAGAAGGCATCCAACGGCGACATCATCTCCTCTCTTGGAATCGGCATCGTCCGCTTCAACGAGGTGACCACGCCGCCCGAACCCGGCGAATATGACTACGAATACCGCGTCAACACAGAAGTCATCACCTCCGTGGAGGTGCGCGGCGGACAGTCTGACCCGGACAACCCTGTATCGGTACGCTTTAACATTCAGGGCAGGACTTACACTGTCAGTAATGTCTACTACCCGGACGGCGACAGCCAGCTGGCATGGGTGCGCTGGCGTACTCCCGCGGAACCCTGTGTCATAACGATTTCCGTCAGCGTGTACGGCGGCGGCTCGGCGCAGGGTACCATCACCTGCAATATCGTGGATCTGGACGGCAATGACCCGCCCAACCCGCTGGCGGATGACCGCAACAACGGCTTCAGGCCGGCGTCTGTTCCCGAAAAGGAGCAGGTGACCTCGGCGTCCTGGGGCATCTGGTCACCGTGGTGGCAGGAGAATTGGGAGTGGGTGGAAAACTGGCAGAAATGCTGGCACACAGACCGCTGGACGGATGCGGGCGGCAAGACCCACAGGGACCGCTGGTACCATTGGGTGGACAACGGCTGGTGGGAGGATCATGGCTGGTGGGAGTTTGACTACAACGGCTACTCCGCAAGCCTGACTGCATCCATGCGCATCACGCCGGACGAGAAGAGCCCCACGGCGACCGCATCCACGCTGAAAAGCGGCTATGGCGTTCAGGAGAAGGTGACCGCAAAAGTCACCACAAATCAGAGTGCGGCTGTCACGGCGGCGCAGAACGCCGTGACCTATTTCCCGGAGTTTGGCTATGAGAGCTATTGGCGGCTGCTGGAGGCAGAAATCTCCGGGCGAAGCACGACCTTCCAATTCAAAGCCAACCCCTACAGCACCTACAACCGCCGCACCCACTTCACGCCCATCTGGTATCCGGACGGCAGCTATACGCCGTATACCTGGCTCCTGGACTGCTGGACACCCACGGGAATGCTCAGTATGAACCTGACGGACCGCGTCACCATCCGGGGGAATCTCTGGGAGGAGTGGCATATTGCTCCCGCAAAACAACGATAGAAACGGAGGAACTTATGAGAAAAAAGAGAATCCTGATTCTGACCGCCCTTGTGCTGCTTCTGTGCTGTGCTTTTTCCGCCACGGCCTTCGCTGCCGGCACAGGCGATGTGGCCGGTGCGGTGGAAAGCACATGGCAGACGGCATCCGGTCAGATCAAGACCGTGGTGAACAATGTAGTCTTTCCCGCCATCGACCTGATCCTTGCGGTGTTTTTCTTCGCCAAACTCGGCACAGCTTATTTTGACTACCGAAAGAGCGGCCAGTTTGAGTGGACGGCTCCCGCCATTCTGTTCGCGTGCCTGGTGTTCACTCTGACGGCGCCGCTGTACATCTGGCAGATCATCGGAATTTGAGGTATAGGCAATGACTTTTTACGAACAGGAGCTTCGGAAGATCATCGGAGAACGGTACCCCGACGCCGCTTATGTGGGCAGAGCCTGCTATGTGCGTCTGAGCGATATGAACCGGGCAAAGATCCAATTTGTCACTGGAATCGTCTCCAATCAGTACAACGCCCTGCAGATGACAATTCTGAACCGCAGTGAAGGACAGGTGGATACCCTGCGCCTTCGCTTTTCGGATCTGCTGGGGACAAAGATGACCTCAAATCCCAACTTCCGAAATGGTGTAGAACCGCACATTTGGGATGACTATGGAAAGGTGAGCTGGTATTTGTATCACCCCACCCGGCAGGACTATGAGGCGCTGTCCGATGCGGTGTCAGGCTATCTGGAGGTATTTCAGGATATGAGCCAGTCCGCTGACCGGGCGTGGGAGCAGACAATGTAACAAAAGCGTGATTTGAAGGCCGTACCAGCTGTACGGCCTTTGCCATATCCCAAAGCAGCTGGTGTGGCCTCACCCGGAGGAGGTGAAACCGATCAATGTTTATTTGGGATTTTGTTGCCGATAAGATCCTCGGCCAGATCGTGGATTGGTTCTACGGTCAAGTCGTGGGCTTTCTCGGCAACTTCTTTTCGGAGATGGGAAACATGGGCGCGGAGCTCTTCACCATGGATTGGGTGCAGAGCATCGTGCTGTTCTTCTCCTATTTGGCATGGGCACTCTACGGCACAGGGCTGGTGGTGGCCTGCTTCGAGACCGGCGTGGAGTATTCCAGCGGCCGCGGCAACATCCGTGAGACCGCCCTCAATGCCATCAAGGGCTTTATGGCGGTCAGCCTCTTCACCGTTGTTCCAGTACGGCTTTATGAGCTGTGCGTTTCTCTGCAGGGGACCTTCACTGCGGCGCTCACCGGCTACGGGACATCCATCGGGGATGTGGCCGGCGAGGTCATGCAGGAGTTCAACGCTGTGGAATCGCTGACCGATTTGGCATCCGGCCCTTTTCTCGGCTTCGGCAGCATCACCAGCGGGATCATGATCCTGTTCTGCATCATCCTTATGGCGTATGCGATCATCAAGGTCTTCTTCGCCAATCTGAAGCGCGGCGGCATCCTGCTCATCCAGATCGCCGTGGGAAGCCTCTATATGTTCAGTGTCCCTCGCGGATATACGGATGGCTTTATCCAATGGTGCAAGCAGATCATCGGCCTATGCCTGTCGGCGTTCTTGCAGGCGACGATCCTTGTCGCCGGACTTATGGTGTTCAAGGATCATGCCCTGTTAGGGCTTGGACTCATGCTCTCCGCCGGTGAGATCCCCCGTATTGCGGGAGCCTTTGGACTGGATACCTCCACCAAGGCAAGCCTCATGAGTGCTGTCTATACCGCGCAGGCCGCCGTCAACACCACGCGCACGGTCGTACAGGCGGTGGCGAAATGAGCAGACTGACGATGGGCAGCTTGTTCGATGGTATTGGTGGATTCCCTTTGGCCGCGATCCGCAGTGGCATCACACCGGTGTGGGCGTCGGAGATCGAAGCCTTTCCCATCGCAGTCACAAAGCTGCGTTTCCCCAGCATGACCCATGTGGGCGACATCACAAAGCTGAATGGTGCAGAACTGCCGCCTGTGGACATCATCTGCGGAGGCAGCCCGTGTCAGGATTATGCCGAGGAAATAGTTATTCCGAAGTCATTGCATAGAGTCTTGTAAAACAAGGATTCTCCGCAAAAACTTCGGAATAACAAAGCCGGCCTCATTTTATATAATGTGGACATGCAGACAACCGTCTGACACCACAAAATATAAGGAGGGCCTATGGAACTGATTGAATTAGACGCAACTGCACAGCGTGCCCTGGAGTTGTTAACCAATGCGGGGATGAGTGATGGAAGCATATACGACTATACTCATACAGGCTTTGGCAGCATACTTCGACATTTTCACACAAAAGGCATACTATATGCTACAGCAGAAATGCTCGATAATTTTTTGCTGGAGCAACGCGTACTTTTGGACCAAGGAGATATCTCACAATGGAAATGGGGACTTGTCCGCAGGAGTTGTGAGCTTCTGAAACAATGTGCTGCAATGAATTCTATTGATTTGCCTGACCTTCAGCCATGGGACCCTGTATGGAATCGTCCAAAGCAAATCATCCAACACGACGCACCGACGGCGAAACAGTTTGCCGAATCGGAAAATATTTATGTGCTTGTCTGGATGGTCAACAAGCGTATGGAACAACTTGGCCTTTCGGAAAATACGGTTCGCCATTACACGGAAGAGGGATTAGCCGTCATTTTGAAAAAGCACTATGATTCTGGTACAGAAAGTTACTCAGACAAACTTATATCCCAGCTTACAGATGAGCGAAGACTGCAATATGAGCAAGGGGAGGTTGGCAGAACTACTTATCAGAATTTGCGCAAAGCGGCGGCGATGCTCCAGGAGTTCCGCCTGACAGGGAAAATCACGCTGGAAAGGATTCCTAATTGGGGACGGCGCGAAGTTATTCCTCAGCACAAAGCGATTCTGGATAAATTCAGTGCGCATGTCACAACGCAGAGCAACTGGGCTGAAAGTTCCGTTAGCACAGTTACAAGTGTGGCTCGTGTATTTTTGCTTGAATTAGAGGACCATGGAATAGTCTCCATTGAAACTGTCGCAATGATGGATATTGCCACATGCGTTACAAGAATGCTTGGACGATACACTGGTGGAATGAGATCTGCTCTTTTTGGCATTCGGACCTTTCTGCGATTTTTATATGAGGCCGAGATCACTGCGGATAATTTTTGCAAAACACTCCCGGAATTTGTTTGCCCTCGGAAGAACTTTCGTGAAGGATTTTCCGATGATGAATTGGAACGTCTACTTTCTCAGCCAGATATCACATCTGCGGTCGGGAAAAGAGACTACGCTATGATGGTTTTGGCAGTGCAAAGCGGCTTGCGGTCTTGCGACATCATACGGCTCACATTTGACTGCATCAATTGGAGAACGAGGGAAATTCGTGTTGTTCAGCACAAAACAGGACAACCAATCGTAATTCCTCTTGAACCGGAAACAGGCAACGCTATAGCAGATTACTTGTTAAATGGGCGCCCCAAGAGTTCACTACCGCAAATTTTCCTCTGTCACGTCGGCGCTGTCCGTGCTTTGAAAAGTCGAACCGGAAGTGCAATTGTCTCCAAATACATGAAGGGCGCAGGAATTCATTCCGGGTATCGCGGATTTCACAGTTTCCGGCGCACCTTCGCTACAAATCTGCTCCAGAACGAAGTGCCAATTGAGTTGATCCAACAGATGCTGGGCCAAACTCATATTGATTCAGCAAAGCCGTACCTGTCCATTGACGAACAGGGACTGAAGCGATGTGCATTGCCCCTGCTCTCTCATGGAAAGGAGGTAGGGAACTAAAATGATGTACACCTTTAAGAGTTGTTTTGCATCTCAGATCGAGGATTTCATTGCTCAGAAAAACGCTCTGGGGTTTGGTTATCTGGAGTCCTCCCGTCTCCTGCGAGACTTTGACCGCTTTTGCCTGACGCATTTCCCGGAAGAAAATACACTGACCAAGGAGCTTTGCTTAGCTTGGGCCACGAAAAAGGATACCGAAGGCAACAATACCTTCCGCAACCGTATGATGCCGGTGCGGGAGTTTGCCAGATACTTAAACCGCAACGGCGAAGCTGCTTACATTCTGCCGCCAGACATTGCCAGGAAAGATGCGCCGTATGCCCCGTACATCTACACCGAGGCCGAAATCCTGGCCATTTGGGATGTTTTCGACCACTTGAAACCGAGAGGTGGTTTCCCGGTACGGCAATTTGTGATCCCAGCTATGATAAAGCTGATGTACTGCTGCGGTCTGCGTCCATCTGAGGCCAGAAGGCTTCATGTAGACGATGTGGATTTGGACATTGGGCGGCTGAACATTATGGAGAGCAAACAGCACAGGAGCCGTATTGTTATGATGGCGGATGATGTGACGAAGATGCTCTCAGATTGCAATGCCGTTGTGACTTCCGCTATGCCGGAACGCGAGCCGTTCTTTCCCAACTCTGAGGGCGGTTTTTACGGGAAGAGAGGGCTGGAGAAGACTTTCCGCCTGGTTTTGAAGAAAGCAGGTGTTACGGGAACCGGCCGACGTTCCCCGCGTCTTTATGACTTTCGTCATACTTTTGCCACCCACAGGCTGTACCACTGGATGAACGAGGGCAAAGATCTGAACGTTATGATTCCCTATCTGAGTGCGTACATGGGCCATGCGCAACTCTCGGACACCTATTACTACATTCATTTAGTTCCTGGCTTGTTGGAGGAAATGTCCGGGTTCACGTTTTCTTCTGCCGAGGCATTCTTGCCGGAGGTAGGAAACGATGAGTGATTTCTTTGATGCAATCCGGCGTTTTCTGCTGGACTATCTGCCCAAGCAGCGCTGCCTTAGTAAAAATACGATTCTCTCCTACAGACAGACACTCAATATTTTCGTGGCTTATATGAGGGATGAGATAGGGATTGGAGCTGCTGAGCTGACCTTCTCCCGTGTTGACCGGGACGTCATTCTTAACTTCCTAACCTGGCTGGAAAAGGCGCGGGGATGTAGTGTCTCTACCCGCAACCAGCGTTTAATGGCATTGCGGTCTTTCCTGGACTTCGCTGGACAAATCGATTGTACGCAGACGTCATTGTATCTTTCTGCCTGCAATATTCCCTCCAAGGAGGCTCACGGGCGAATCGTTGAATTCCTGACCGAACCGGCGTTGACCGCGCTGCTTCAACAGCCCAATCCTTCCAGGCAGAAAGACCAGCGGAATCTTGTATTCATGATCCTCATGTATGATACCGCTGCCCGATGCAGTGAGCTTCTCGATATGAAGGTCTGTGACCTGCGTCTTGACGCAAAACATCCAATTGCGTACTTGCATGGTAAGGGACGAAAAACCCGTACAGTGCCGTTGCTGAACAGAACAGTCCAACACTGCAAGCAGTATCTGAACAAATTCCATCCCAACAAGGATGACTACAGTGAGGCACCGTTGTTCTATACCGTGATCCATGGGAGGCAGCAAAAGATGTCTCCCGATACGGTAGCAGCATTCTTTGCGAAGTATGGGAGCATGGCAAAGGCGGTTTGTCAGGAAGTTCCTGAACATATCCATCCGCACATGATGCGGCACACACGGGCGATGCACTTATACCAATCCGGGATGCCCATGGTACTTCTTTCCCAATATCTTGGCCATGCACAGGTTGAGACAACAATGATCTATGCTTATGCGGATACCGAGATGAAACGTGCCGCAATTCAGAAAGCTGATGCTGTCCGCGGAACCAAGCCCGTACCGGATGAGATTTGGGCTGATAACGAGGAAATGATTTTGAAGTTATCTGGTCTGCTCTAATCCTATTGTTCTATATATGCCGATTATGTTATTCCGAAGTTTTTGCTGGTAACGCTTTGTACTACAGGGTTTGCAGCGATTACTTCGGAATAACTATTTCCTCGGCATAAT